>Ga0190284_1000301_pt1 | contig 32291 bp, 22 predicted proteins | sample 48691812_MG_FD_161668 | JGI IMG/M metagenome (GOLD analysis project Ga0190284, IMG submission 161668) | Hydrothermal vent microbial mat bacterial communities from Southern Trench, Guaymas Basin, Mexico - 4869-18-1-2_MG | ecosystem: Environmental > Aquatic > Marine > Hydrothermal vents >...
TGAGGTTATCTACTTTATTTTTACACAATCAAATATTATAACATAAAATTAGTTTTTTTTCAATTTTAGTTTGGCAAATTGTGTCAAGTTTTTTAAAATGTCCGGTTTTGCGTTTTATTAAAATGTCCGGTTTTTAAAAAGCGATTTCATTTTATAACTTTACTTTTTTTCAAAATGATTGATAGTTTTTAATCTTTTTGATATTATTTTTCTGCTGACCGGAGGGCAGGGCTCTGCGGAAGCGCAATCCAATTACGTAGTTTGATTGTTCGCAATCGAACACATATAAACCTCAAAAAGTCAAAAAACACGCGAATGAGGATTCCGAGCACGTAAACACCTCGGGACGCAACAAAAAATATACTGGAAAATTTAAATTTACAGTTCTGGTTCTTCCGGGGGTGTCTGCCGCAAAGGTTCTTCTATTGTGTTAATTTCTACGATTTCTTTTCCGTTGTCGGCACGAAGCTCTTTAAATCTTCTCAATTGCGGCAAAAACTTATGTTCAAGTGAGCCAACAGCATCGTTGAAAGAGCTGATCGCGCTAAGTAACCCTCTTTTAATCTTTTCAAGATGTGAAATAAATACATTGGCACGGGAATACAGTTCTTTTCCAAGCTCGCTGATTTCTTTAGCGTTCCTTTCCAGCGAGGCGCTTCGCCATCCGTATTCTATTGCGCGAAGCAGGGCAATTAAAGTTGTCGGCGTAGCTATTACAACCCTGTTTTTCATCGCGTCGTCCATGAGCATTGTGTCGTATTGAAGCGCGGCTGAAAGAAAATGCTCCCCGGGGACAAACATCACCACAAATTCTGTTCCTTCAGAAAGGTGTGACCAATATTCTTTTTGTGAAAGCTGTTTTACATGTGTCCGCATTTGCCGGGCATGATCATGCAAAAACTTATCTTTTTCTTCTTCGGAAGTCTGTTCGCAAGCCTGAAGATAAGCGTTCAAGGCAACTTTAGAATCGACAACCACAATGTGTCCGTTCGGCATATTAACGGTCATATCCGGCCTAAGCCTTCCTGCTTCAGTTGTCGTGGAAACCTGTTCTTCAAAATCAACATGCTCTACCATTCCGGCAAGCTCCACAACTCTTTTTAAGGTGGTTTCCCCCCACCGTCCGCGGGACTGGGGCTGCCGCAATGCGTTTGTAAGATTTGTAGTTTCCGCGCGTAACTTTTCGTTTGATTGAGTAACCCTCTGTAATTCGTTCGCAAGCTTCCCATAAGATTCCTGCCGGTTTTTTTCTACTTCTTTCAATTTTTCGGAAAGAGGGGTAAGAAGGTTTGAAATAGCTTCTTTGTGTCTCGAAAGCTGTTCGCCGACAATTTTTTCACGCTCCGAAGCCATCTTTACAAACCTGTCAGTACTTCTGTCAAGCTGTTCCGCCGCAAGCGCCTGAAAAACAGTTTTGATAGAGTCTTCCGTTTCTTTGTTTTTTGCGAGACTTGTTTTCGTTCCGAGCAGCCAGCCGATAAAAAAAACTGTTACAAGCGCGCATAAACTGATAAGTATGGTAATTGTTATAGCCATTGGAATATTGGAGTATTGGAGTGTTGCAGTAGTTTATGATTTTATGATTTAACAATCGATTGTTATTGAAGCACAACCCCCGCCCTTATGAGGCACCCCCTTTTTTAAGGGGGAATTTTCGTTGAATTACATTTTCGAGTTTTCATTAATAAAAGCAGCTATCTTCTCAGCCATTTTTCTGTAGCCCTCGCTATTCGGATGCACATAATCGCTTTTTAAACCCGGGGAAGACAAAATTTCTTTAATTATTTTAGACTGCAGAGGCACATCATATTTATTTGACAGTTCTTTGTAAAAAGCCGGGACTTTTAAGAACAAACCCGGTTTAGGCACACCAATAAGAACAGCGTCAGCTCCGCTTTCCTGAATGCTCAAAATCATCTGTTCCAAATTAAAAGTCACCTCGGTTTCGTCATTATTCTTAAGAAAGTCGTTTCCCCCGTGGCATAAAATTACCAGGTCAGGATTAAATTTATTTAAATCCGAGTTAATTCTATGGAGCCCGCCTTCTGAAGTTTCGCCCGGAACTCCGGAATTAATTACTTTACAATTAAGAATTTCTTCGAGAAAATCCGGGTAGCTCTCGTTTTTATTAGCGCCTGTTCCAGCGGTGATGCTGTCACCGAAAGCAAGGATGACAGTGTCACTGTTAACTGGTTTAATTTTTTTATTGCTGCCGCAGCCGGAAAAAAAAGACAAAAAGCAAAATAAAACAAGAAAGATTACATTTTTAGTTTCACCATTCAGCCACATTTCAAACGTTTAAGAATAAATCAATATTTGTTGCACTTCTTCTGGGTGCATAATTGTTGGAAATCCGCCCTCCACGTTATAACATCCCCCACCGCTATCGCGGCCACCCCTTCAAGGGGGGGACTGTGGGGCTATAAATATTTTGCCCCATCGGGGCAAGTTCTTGCATAATTTTGTCCCAAAAATGTTGGCGCGGAATTTTTAAAAGACAACTATTTTATTTTCTGGTAAGTTCCAATCAGTTCTGCTTTTTCAATAATATGGCCTTCCATAGCAGCTTCTAATTGGGGTTTGGTTGGTTTCAGCAACCCTTTAAGAACTGTGTCCAAGGCGTATAACTTAAAAAAGTACCGATGGCGGCCAATAGGAGGGCAAGGCCCTCCGTAACCCGTTTTTCTCCAGTCGTTCATTCCTTCTTCAGCGCCTTTGGGAAGTTTTTCCGACGAAACTCCTTCGGGCAGTTCTTTTGCGTCCGGAGGAATATTATACAAAACCCAATGTACCCAGGTCATTTTAGGAGCTTTCGGGTCGGGAGCATCAGGATCATCAGAAATAAGCACGAGGCTTTTGGCGTTTTCCGGGACATTTTCCCAGCTTAAAGGTGGAGAGATGTCTTTTCCATCACAAGTATATTTTGAGGGGATAGATTCTTCCTGGGCAAAAGCCGGCGATTTAATCGCAAATTTCATTTTTTTCTCCGCGTGTGATAAATTTACAGCTATGATCAAAACAATACTAAAGATTAGAATTGATGTAAGAGATAGCCTTCTGACATTACTAATTTTTTCATGTTTGGTTTGTTTTTTCATAGTTTGCCTCATAAATCACAAAATTGGTTTATTATTATACATTTTTTAATAAATTTGTGTCAAGTTTTGTTTTTTTTTTTGGTTATGTCAAGAATTTTGGCTCTTTTTCATGTTTGCGGAACGATTATTGAACAAGTCCCGTTAGGGTTATTATACGAAGTTCGAACCTATTTTGAGAATACGGCGGCGGAAATAAATCTACAATAATAATTTTGCGCGTGCCGTGCGAGCCGTCCGCCGGGGTTCGCATGGGGGGCGAGTCGTAAGCAACCGCCCATCGGCGTGGCCGCCCCGCTTGCAAAGTTTTCCATAGCAATCCCGCCAAAACAGCGAAGTCCTAAATGTTTTTCATTTTCGCAGTTGGCGGAATACGCCAACATCTCAAAAAACATTTTTTAACGGACATCGCTGCCGCCAAAAACAATACGAATTCAAATACTTTTATTTTTTCCATAAAGAAAAAAATAAAATAGTCCTAAATGTTTTTCACTTTCGCAGTTGGCGGAATACGCCAACATCTCAAAAAACATTTTTTAACGGACATCGCTGCCGCCAAAAACAATATGAGCTCTAAATATCCTAATACAAGTAGTCTTTGTGCTTTTTAAGAAGAAGAAAAAAGCACAAAGACATCTTGACGGATATTCTTAACGAGAAATGCACATCGCCAAAGTCGCTGACAGGTCTTCGCTTTTGCAAAAAATTACTAAAAATAAAAAAACGCCCACCAACAGCGAAGTCCTGAATATTTTTTTTGAGTAGTCGGCACGAATATACCGACATCTCAAAAAAATATTCTTACCGGACATCGTTGCTCTCCTTAAAGGTAATAAAATAATAATATTATTTTTTTCCTTAATAAAATTTTCTTTTTATATGAAAAAATGAAATTTATTTAACAAATAAATTAAAAAATTATTTGAAATTGTCGAAATTGACGTACTTTCGCCCTTTTTCCCTGTTTTTTGCCTGAAATACATCTCTTTTAGCCATTCTTTTTTTGATCAGATTATGTTATTATTATTGCGAACTAATATTTTTACCACGAATATTCCATCTTTTTTCGCACCGGACGTTCCGGCAAAATATGGAAGTTTTAATAAAATTGTTTTGCGTGCCCGCTACGCCCGGCGAATGCTGGGGAGAGTTTCGGATTCCTAATTGTTAAAAAAATGCTTTTATCAAAAAAAATCTTTTTGTTTTTGTTTCTCTTTTCTTTCGCAGTTTATGCCGTTCCGAAAGATGATTTCGCTAATGTCCTGAATCTTGCAAAATTTTCCTCATGCTCCGAACTTGCGAAAGATTTATTAAATCAAAAATCAAGCAACATCCCCCTAACCCCCTTCAAAGGGGGACTAAATCAAAAATTACCAACCCCTTTTCCCTGGCGGTTTGAAATTACTAATGGCTACAAAGAAGGGTTTTTTTATTACGCGCTGCTTGGTTACGCAAACGAACTTTCCGGAGATATTCCTTATGCTTACCAATGTTATCGAAACGCGACTTTATATATAGACGAAGAAAAATCGTTTAACCATCCCGAACCAACAGCGGAAATTTATCTTGGTATCGGTAGAACCTGCCTCGCAGCCGGTCGTTACATGGACGCTAAAGACTGGCTTGATTCTGCTTACGTTTACGCAAACGACAATCCAAATATCATGGCGGCAATCGACAGAGTAATGATAAAGCGCGGCAACGAACTCGGCGATTACGAAGACATAATTTTGCATTATCAGCATTTGGAGTCGATTGCAAACAGCAAAAGTCCCCCTTTGAAGGGGGATTTAGGGGGATGTAAATTAACTAAAGAAGAACTCGCCAACTACGCTCAAATTCTTTTCTGGTCCCACAAAGACCGCGAAGGATTTTCTAAACTTCTCGAAGGGATTTCCAAACTCGGAATCGACAACAATCTTGGAGTAAAAGACCCGCTTGTTGACAAATTCCTAAACAACATAATGCGGGCGGACGATGAAGACGTAAAATATTTTTATGATCTTCTCGGTTACGAAATAGAAATCGCCCGCGCAAAAGCCGGGGACGAAAAATATCTTGCTTTCCTCTGCAACGCGCGAACTTTATTCTGTAAAGTTTACGATTTTCTAAACCCCAAAGATGATTTGAAAAAAGTAAAAAAGAGAATAGACATCGTTAAGGAACAGTTAAAACAAGGCTATGATGTGTTCGGGAAGAACCCGAAGTCCGTAATCCGTAATCCGTGGTCCGTGAAGAAGAAGAAAATAATAAAATCACAAAACCGAAAAATAAGTAAAACCGGAATAATAGAAGAACTGCCGGAAGTAGAATTAGAAAATCTGTTAATGGAAGCTGATTTTGCTTTGAAACAAAAAACTAAATGGAAAGCGAAAAAATGTTACAATCAGGCTTTACAAATGGCAACCGGCACTTTCGCAAACATACAATACGATGGCACAACAACGAGAAACGCAGCAATTATTGGAATGAAGTTTACAACTCCCAAACGTCAAACGACAAACGTCCAAGGCTTTGATTTTGACAATTCTTATCGCTCCGCCGAACTGACTCTACAGCTTTACCAAAAAGCAACGAATGATGAGCAAAGAGCTGAATATAATATGGAAGCGGCAATATTAATTTTACCAAAAGCCAATACTGCAAATTTAAACTTTCTTCAAAAAGAAGCAAGAAGAAACAGGCGGAAATTTGATTTTGATAAAGCTCTGGAATTATATAAAAATTATGATAAAAGAACAACAGCCATGCCGCAAGAGATGCGGGAAGTGTGGTGTAAAGTAAATGCAGCTATTGGTAATACAAAAGAATCCTTTCGCATAGCGCTTGATGACCTGTTTTTCCGTGAAAAAACTTTACAACGATTTATGTCGATAGATTTTTGCGCAACTTGCTATAGCTGGGCAAATGACGAAGATTTAGAAAAATATTTTGAAGCAGCAGGTCCCGCTGTTATTTTTATGGTTATGTCTAATCCAGCTATGGGGTTTTCTAAATTAGCAGAAGTTATAAATGAGTATCCTAAAATGAGAAACAACGAGTTGGAATTAAGAAATTCTCTGAATATAATGGATTATAAAACTGCTTCATCTATTTATACTAACTATTTTATAAATTCCGCGCAGCCCGGACATTTGATTTCTCTATCACAAATAATGATGGGGATTGGCAGTTCAAACACAGCTTTTGACGCCGCGCTTGAAGCATATAACAAACGCAACGCGTTTGCGCGTTGGACAAGCGGCAATGCAACAATTTATCCAACATTAGAAACCGACATCATGGAAGCTTGTTTGCAGTCGAACATGACAAATCAGTTATCAGATTACGCAACCTGGCTGATAAACTTTGAGAGAAAATGCGTTAAAAGAAATAATGAAGAAATCTTATTTAAAATCAAAGAATCTGAATTTTATAAATTATTAATTTCAAAAAAATATATTAAATCTGCCGGAGAATAAAATGAGAAATACAATTTTATTGTTAATTGCTGTTGCATCAATTATTAATTTAAATGCAATTGCGCAAAATAAAACTAATCAGACAAATGTTTTAGCAAGCAAACCGAAAGTCGAAGATAAAACAGATCAATTTAACAAACATATGAATGTAGCTTTAATGAGTTACAAAGAGGTAAAAGATTTGGTAAAATTTGCAATAGATAATTACAACGATAAACAATTGTGGCATTTGGCATATGAACTTATGACATCAAAATATTATGAATTTGAACCCATAATAATAAAAGCCAGAATTGAACACGCAAAGACACCGTCTGATAAAGCGGGTATGCGATGCAACTATCTACAATCGGCTTTTTTAGTAAAATGGCGAAAAAGGAAATATAATAAAAATGGCGATATGCAAATTAGTCAAAAATTAAAGAACGAAATATATGATGCTATTGACAATTTTCCATCTGATTGCCGTGAGCAAAACAATTTGAATCACTTTTCCGGGGCTGTCAGTTGTTCAATGGCTATAGCATCCAGACAAGAAAACGATATAGACAGGGCTTGGGACATTTATAAAACGGCTAAAGCCAAAATACCTCCTCCACCATATATAAATGATACCGACACGGTAATAACACCAATGAGTAATTTAGATGGGGGAATTCGGAATCTTGCTGTTTATTTAAGAAAAAATATAAATCGGAAAAATAAAAAAGTATCTCAAAAAACAGTTCAAGAAATTATAAAAGCAATTGAAAAAATGCCAGATAATGCTATGGGTGGAAAACCGGCTCATTTGGAACACTTAAACTTTTTTAAAAAATATGAAAAGGAAGTAGCAGGTACTTCTTTAAATAATAAATAATCTCAAATAAGGAGATAAGAAGAATAACGTTAAGACAATTATTGTAACAGTTGCATTTGTAATCGCAACAATAGTGTATGCAGGTCATGTACACATAGGAGATCGGTCTTATTATCCATAAAGGCGAAACATATCAGGGAAGTTTTCCGCCGCTTGTTTCGCAATCTATTTTCAACAAAGTACAACAAATTCTCACGGACCGATCAAAATCTCGCCGCAAAAGTCAACATCATCATTTTCCTTTTAGAGGACTTTTCAAATGCGGCGAATGCGGCTGCCCAATTACCGCTCAATTATCTATCGGAAACGGAGGTAAATATCGCCATTATCGTTGTACAAAACGGCGTAGTAAATGTTCACAAAAATATTTGCGAGAAACTGTTTTTGCCGAACAATTAAAAAATTATTTTCAGCAAATAGCTTTGCCGGACAACTGGATAAAACAAATGCTTCGCCAAGCTGAAATTTGGAAAAACGAAAAAGAAAACTCAACAATTAAAATTGTTGAAAACAATTTAATATCAGAGGAATTTTCCGCTCAAAATTCGGAAAGTAATATCTGGTTAGGGACGTAATATTTGTAGAAACAAAAATATTATAAAATTGCACACTTCAACGTAATTCAAAAAGAAAACGGAATTTCAATCGACAATTTTTGTTGAATGCAAACGACAGTTTTTGTTGATTGAAAAAAGCAGGGAGGGTTACTCAATTACAATTAAAAAATGATAAGAAGGTTTTAAATTTTTATTTTTAGCGCCCGATATATTTTCGAAATTATAGATTTCGGTTACATTCCAAAAAAATAAAAGCGGATACAATTTCTCGTACCCGCTTTTAACATCCCTCTAAGTCTCCCATCAAAGGGAGACTTTTTAAGATTTAGGTTGCATTTGCTCTCACTTGGAAGTGCTGCTTACTACATCATACCGCCCATACCGCCCATACCGCCCATACCGCCGCCGCCGGGCATTGGAGCCGCTGGTTCTTTCTCAGGAATGTCAGTAATCATACATTCAGTTGTAAGAAGCAAGCCAGAAATAGAAGCAGCATTCTGCAAAGCTGAACGCGTAACCTTCGTTGGGTCAATAACCCCAGCAGCAACGAGGTCTTCAAATTTGTCAGTCGCAACATTATAACCGAAAGAACCGCTTTCGTTTTTGATTTTTTCAACAACGATAGAACCTTCAACTCCGGCGTTATCGCAAAGCGTGCGAGTCGGGGATTCTACGGCGCCTGTAACAATATCGAGGCCTATTTTTTCGTCGCCTTTGACTTTGCTTCTAATATCGTCGAGAGCTTTCTGGCAACGCAGAAGAGCAACACCGCCGCCGGGAACAATACCTTCTTCAACAGCCGCGCGGGTAGCATGCAAAGCGTCTTCAACGCGAGCTTTCTTTTCTTTCATTTCAGTTTCGGTAGCAGCGCCGACTTTAACAACAGCGACACCGCCAGCGAGTTTCGCGAGGCGTTCCTGAAGTTTTTCTCGGTCGTAATCGCTTGTAGTTTTTTCGATTTGCGCTTTTATCTGTTCGACACGTCCTTTGATAGCTGAAGTTTTACCTTTGCCTTCAACAATAGTAGTGTTTTCTTTATCGATAACAACGCGACCTGCGGAACCGAGCTGAGTAATTTCCAAGCCTTCCAGTTTGAGTCCGAGGTCTTCGGTAACGAAAGTACCGCCGGTAAGGATAGCGATATCTTCCATCATAGCTTTTCTTCTGTCGCCGAAGCCCGGAGCTTTAACAGCGCAAATGCTCAAAGTTCCGCGAAGTTTATTGATAGTAAGAGTCGCAAGCGCTTCGCCTTCGATGTCTTCAGCAATGATAAGCATTGGTTTTCCTGATTGGACAACCTTCTGTAGAAGGGGAAGCAGGTCGTTCATAACGCTGATCTTTTTCTCGAAAATAAGAATGTAAGGGTCTTCCAGAACACATTCCATGTTTTCAGCATTAGTTACAAAGTAAGGTGAAAGGTACCCTTTGTCGAACTGCATACCTTCAACAACGTCGAGGGTAGTTTCGATACCTTTCGCTTCTTCGACGGTGATAGTGCCGTCTTTACCGACTTTTTCCATGGCGTCGGCAATAGTTTTGCCGATTTCGTTATCGCCGTTAGCGGAAATAGTGGCAACCTGTTTAATTTCGCTCGCGCTTTTAACCGGTTTTGAAAGTTCAATAAGATTACCTACAACAGCATCTACAGCCTTGTCGATACCGCGTTTTACGCTGATAGCGTTAGCGCCCGCGGCAACATATTTCAAACCTTGCCTGTAAATAGATTCCGCGAGAACAGTAGCGGTAGTAGTGCCGTCGCCGGCGATGTCCGAAGTTTTAGAAGCAACTTCACGAACCATTTGCGCGCCCATATTTTCGAAAGGTTTATCGAGTTCGATCTCTTTAGCAACAGTAACGCCGTCTTTGGTGATAGTCGGCGAGCCGAATTTTTTGTCAAGGATAGCGTTTCTGCCTTTTGGGCCGAGAGTAACTTTCACAGCCTTGCTGAGAATTTCTACGCCTTTAAGAATAGAGCGGCGCGCTTTTTCGTCAAATAATAATTGTTTAGCCATAATATTTTTTCCTTATTTAAGTTTTAAATTTGTGACTTGACGTTCGACGCTCGACGTTTAACCTTTAAAGGATTAACGTCAAATGTCTAATGTCTAACACAACAATTTATTCAATAATAGCGAGGACATCGTCTTCGCGAACTAACATGTATTCCTGGTCGTCGAATTTAATTTCTGTACCGCCGTATTTCGCGGTAAGAACTTTATCGCCGACTTTAACCTGTAAAGCGGTTCTTTTGCCGTCTTCCAGTTTTCCCGGACCGACAGCTTTAACAATCGCTTCCTGCGGCTTTTCTTTCGCGGAATCCGGAATAACTATTCCGCCTTTTACAACGTCTTTAGGTTCAACACGCTGAATTAAAATGTGATCATTTAAAGGTTTAATCTTCATACTTTTTTCCTCCAGTTAAGGTTATTTAATTAACAATAATTTGAAATTTACAATTTCGAATTCTACTTCACTTCTTCAAAATCCGCGTCCACAACATCGTCGTCCCCGGAAGTTTTTCCAGCATCCGGCCCCGTGCCCGCGCCGGCATCAGTTCCTTGAGAAGCGCTTGCTCCTTGTTGCGCCTGCTGTTCCGCCTGAGTCTGTTTATACATAGCTTCAGCAAGTTTATGCGACGCTTGAGTTAGCGCTTCCATTTTAGCTTTGATTTCTTCTTTCGTGCCTGTGTCTTTAACTTTTTTAAGTTCTTCAGCCGCGGCTTCGATATTCTTTTTGTCCTCTTCGGGAACTTTGTCGCCATGCTCTTTAAGCGTTTTTTCCGTCTGGAAAACTACCTGATCAGCCTGGTTTCTTAAATCAATAAGCTCGCGTTTTTCTTTGTCTTCGGAAGCATGCGCTTCAGCATCTTTTACCATTTTTTCAACTTCGTCATCCGAAAGTCCGCTTGAAGATTCAATTTTAATTCTTTGTTCTTTGCCGGTTCCTTTGTCTTTCGCGGAAACATGAACAATTCCGTTGGCGTCTATGTCAAAAGTAACTTCGATTTGAGGAACCCCGCGCGGAGCCGGAGGAATGTCTGTAAGGTCGAACCTCCCGAGAGTTCTGTTATCGGCAGCCATTTCGCGTTCGCCCTGGAGGACGTGAATGGAAACAGCAGGCTGGTTATCCGCCGCTGTAGAAAATATCTGGCTTTTCTTGCACGGAATGGTTGAGTTTCTTTCGATAAGCTTTGTCATAACTCCGCCAAGAGTTTCTATTCCGAGAGAAAGCGGAGTAACGTCGAGAAGCAGCACGTCGCTGACATCTCCTGCGAGAATACCGCCCTGTATAGCAGCGCCGAGGGCTACCACTTCGTCCGGGTTAACGCCTTTGTGAGGTTCTTTACCGAAAATATCTTTAACGATTTCCTGGACGGCCGGCATGCGTGTCATTCCGCCGACAAGGAGAACTTCGTCAATGTCGGAAGCAGAAGCGCCAGCGTCTTTAAGCGCATTAAGGCAAGGCTGGCGCGTCCTTTCAAGAAGGCCGGCGCAAAGCTGCTCGAGTTTTGCTCTTGTAAGTTTTTGCTGTAGGTGTTTCGGCCCGCTTGCATCAGCCGTAACAAAAGGAAGGTTGATTTCAGTTTCCATAGAAGTGGAAAGCTCACACTTGGCTTTTTCCGCGGCTTCTTTGAGGCGCTGAAGAGCCATGTTGTCGTCACGAAGGTCTATGCCGCTTTCTTTTTTAAATTCGTCGGCAATGTAATCAATGACAAGCTTGTCAAAATTGTCACCACCGAGATGTGTGTCGCCATTTGTACTTTTTACTTCGATAACACCATCGCCGATTTCGAGTATAGAAATATCGAATGTTCCGCCTCCAAGGTCGAACACGGCGACTTTTTCTTCTTTCTTTTTATCAAGTCCGTAAGCGAGGCTTGCGGCAGTAGGTTCATTAACTATGCGGAGGACTTCGAGCCCCGCGATTTTCCCCGCGTCTTTAGTGGCCTGACGCTGGGAATCGTTAAAATATGCAGGGACAGTAATAACCGCCTGGGAAACAGATTCGCCGAGATAATCTTCAGCAGTCTGTTTCATTTTTTGAAGGATCATCGCTGAAATTTCCGGCGGAGCGTATTCTTTGTCTTCACATTTAACAACAACTTCACCTTTGCTGTTTTCAGTTACATTATAAGGAACGGTTTTTTCTTCTTCAGCTACTTCGCTGTGCCTGCGGCCCATGAATCTTTTTATGGAAAAAATTGTGTTTTCAGGGTTTGTAACCGCCTGGCGTTTCGCTATAGCTCCAACGAGCCGCTCGCCGTCTTTTGTGAAGGCTACAACTGAAGGAGTAGTTCTCGCCCCTTCGCTGTTCTCAATAACTTTAGCTTCGCTGCCTTCCATAATGGCAACGCAGGAATTTGTCGTTCCCAAATCTATTCCAATAACTTTTGCTTTTTTAGTCATAATTATTATCTCCTTAAATTAATTTTTCATAAGACTTACGCAAAATATAAGTTTGCAGCTTTATTCTTTTTGTTTCACATTAAACCCCGGAGGGGTTTGATATTTATAGATAATTTTTTTCGCAATTATATTCGACCCAGGCCGGGGTCGAACCAATTTGATTATATGCTTTCTATAAACATCTGACCGCTCTACGGTCTGGCAATTTAATATTTTGCAGAAGTTTATAAATTTCTTAAACCAGTAAATCAGGTATTAATTAGGCGTTACTCGAAAAGGGTCAAATCCCATAGATTTGCGATTTTCATTGTAGCCGCAGATTGCCATCTGTGTATCCTGCGTAACAATTATTTGCAAATCCTGTATTAAGTACCAAAAGAATGCGATTTTTTTCGCAAATAGCGCAGATAGCAATCTGCGGCTACATTTAGGTTTGTGATCGCAAACCTTATTCAATTAACGCCTAATTAGCAATCTTTATGCCACAATTTATAATATGTTGATTTCAGGCATGTTATAACTAAAGAGGGGGTGGAATGATGGTTTTAACTCTAAATATTGTGCGCCTTTCCGCGCCGCATGCGCCAAATTGACGCACGCATGTTTGGTGAGTTGGTGGTATAAAAATGTCCGTCTTCCGTTTTCCGTTTTCCGACTTCCAACCTTCCTACCTTTGACCTTTCTTACATCCCCCTGAATCCCCCTTCAAAGGGGGAATTGCTTTCCACCTTCCGCACCTCCTCCGCTAAAGTTACTAAAGTTACGGCGGACACGCTTTCACACTTTTGAACTTATATTCGCAGCTGGCAAGCCGGGCTACATTTTCATCCCGCCAATGGCGGGGCAAGCTTTCACACTTTTGAACTTATATTCGCAGCTGGCAAGCTGCGGCTACATTCGATCTTTCGCAGCTGGCAAGCTGGGCTACATTTTCATCCCGCCAATGGCGGGGCAAGCTTTCACACTTTTGAACTTATATACGCAGCTAGCAAGCTGCGGCTACTTTCGATCTTTCGCACCTTCACACCTTCACACCTTCACACCTTCTCACTTTCTCACTTTCATACTTTCCAAGTCAATTGCCGGTAAGATATTTTTCACATTCCTGTAATAAATATTTTTCGCGGGATTTCATTGAACTTTTTAAATTTCTTATTGCAGCGTTAAAAACTTGTATGCTGTTTCCGCGCGGGTTCCGCATTTTTATTTCCAACTCCGCTTCATATTGAATTGAAGTTGCGACGGAATCGACAAATTCTTCGAGTTTCCCTGAAGTCAGTTGAGCAGCAATTATATTTGTAATAGTAGTAAGGTTATTGATACGAAAGTTTTCTGTTATTTCTGCTCCTATCCCCACTTCAGGCCAAAACAACGCATCATTAATCGGACTAATATAATTTCTGACTGCCTGGCTATGCCTGCGCGAACCGTAAAAAGGGCTAATTGCTCTGTCATTGTGATGGAAACCGTTTATACTCAATCCCCATGTAAAATCGTGGTCCCATGGAATCATCTGCCATTTTTTCTTATGAGCATCACAGTAAGCGTAAAAGTTCGCGACAATCCCATCGCGTTTTTGAACAATAACATTAACGGCGGTAAAATTAATAAGTTTTTCAATAAAAAAGTTTGTAATAAAATTCCCTTTTCGAATTGTCAGGGAGTTAATATCTCTTCGAGGAAGCGGAACTAAGTCTGCATATAATTCTTCCAACAAACTGAGTCCGTCAAAATTGTTTTTTTCATAAACAATTTTGCAAGCTTTAGGTTTAAAACCTTTCCGCCTTTCAGGGGAAATAATAGCGCCGTTTTCGTTCAGGGCTTTCTTTTCGATAAAGTCACCGTTTACACGTTCCATAAAAAGAAAAAGGCCGCGCAAACTTCCGTTTTTATACCCGCGAACATAATAGTTATCGCTTGCGGGCGCTCCGGCGCGTCTGAAAAGTTCAAGCGAAAGTTTTTCGCGAAGGAAAGAATAATCAAAAGCCATGGCATTTAGAACAGCGCCGTTTTCATATTCAAAATCATCAAAAATAGCCGGCCGCATCCCCCGGCTGAACTTCAAATTGTAAGATTTTTTTATTCCATGGCGAAAAGAATGCGCGCCGCGATACCTTACTTTAGCATCGTGATAAATTTTGTTGTTAATTGCCACATCGCAAGATTTGTATCTTCCTCGTGAGACAAGATTTCTTTTTCCCGGTTTTTTTTCGTCCAGCCAAAATGCAACAACAGGAATTTCAGGTTTGTTTTTTATTTCTAATGAATAACATCTTTTTATGTTTGGAAAATCAAACTCGCAAGGATAACGAGTAGAATTCTCGCCCTGAATAACCCCCCCCGCCCTGTCGTGCCCCCCCTTCAAAGGGGGATTACAGCTTGCTTCAACATAATAATCATAATAATCGTTTTTTTCAAGACCTTTTAATATAGTTGAAAATAAAGTTGAATTTGTAATATTGGCTAACATTTTTAAATAAGAAAATTCGCCGGTTAATCCTTTTTTGTAAAAAAGGTTAACCTCTGTGTTTGAAGTCGCGTTTTCAACAATTGTGTTGATGGTTACGTCAGAATTTAGTTGAGGGAAAAACGGAAAATGTTCCAATGAAGAAATGACTGGTCCGGAAACGGATTTGAAGTTGCTGTTAGGAGCCCCAGGAGTACCACCAAATTTCCTTTCGTAATTTAAATTTATTATTTCAGGTTTGTTGCCAGAAACATAAAGTTTTAACATACCAAAATCAGAAACAGGTTTTACCCAAAAAGAAATTCTATATCTTGAATATTTATCGAAAACTTCTGGTAAAAACATTTTTAGTCTTCCGCTTTTTTTAATAGCTTGAACCTCCAATCCGGTTTTTCCATTATGATTTTCTTTTGATGATTTAAGAAAATAAGAGCTACTAAATTTCAATGGCGGAAATTCCGACTCAAAATCGCCGTTCAGGAACAAATTTTTAGTTCCTGTCATTGTAGTTATTTTAAAATTATCAATAATAAATTGACAGGGTTGAGTAACTTTTATTTTTATTTGCGGCCTTCTGATTCTTAATGTTTTTTCTACCAAATACCATGCAGAATTATTATGAGAAGGTTTCCAATCAGCCATAGATTTTGCAGGAGTTTCGAAAGTAACCCGCTCCAGAGTTGCTCCGCCATTAAAAACAGCTTGCGGCCAAGCGCCATCAACTTTGTATTCAACTTCATCGACAATTTGTCCTACAGAATTTTTTAGAATAATTTTTTCGCCTTTGTTGCTTAATTTTCCTTTATAGTCTCCCGCGCATTCAACGTGAGGGTAAGCAGAAGTGAAAGCAGCGGGATCCCGCGCGATAACAAGGTATCCGTTTCCAGGTATATCGTGTTCGGAATTGAAAGTGAATTTTATGCCGTCGGTAAATTTCCAGCCGTTCAAAGGCACAGAATTAGAATCGGAATTATATAGTTCTACCCATTCAAAATCGTCATCGCCGGCAGGATTGTACATTATCTCATTTATCAGCACATTTGCTTGGGCAAAAGCCGCGATAAGAAAAAAGGACAAAAAAGACTTAAAGGACTTTAAAGACATAAATTGAAAATTATTAATTGTAAATTGTAAATTGCACGTTGGGATAAATTTTAGTCTTCCGACCTTCCGCCTTTCGACCTATAACGCTGTCGATGACTGGCGGGGTGCCTAAAATAAGCGTGGTTACCCCGTCCAGTCCATCGACTTTGTTAGACTTAGTTAATTTTTTTCACACAAAGGACACAAAGGCACAAAGTTTTTTAAATCAATATTATTTATTTTGACTTTTCTCCGTGAGCTTTGTGCGCTCCGTGAGAAAAATCGTTTTGTAAAATTTCGTGTTTTCTTCTTCTGTTGGGTCTAACTTTTAATTATTATACCATATTTTTTTTATTCAAATCAAAATTGAAATAATACAGGCATTGTGTTATAATCATTAGCGCTCAAAAAAAAGTGATATCCGTACTTTAAATTATTTCTGTATTTTACCGCAAAGCGGTATAAGAATATAGCTCGCCGCGGGGGACTATATAATTTTGTCCTTACAGGACAAGGATACAAAAATTATGAAAAAATTATTTATCCATATAGGCACGCACAAGACAGGAAGTTCCGCCATACAGCGCGCTTTGCAGCTTGCCGAAGCTGATATGCGCAAAGAAAATATAGTTAATATACCGCATGAAAAAGCGCCGGATTGTTTGTTAAACGCCGCTTTAGGCAGTTCTTTTACAGAAGAAGAAATCAGTACCGGCAAACAGTTTTTCGACAAATGGATAGGCCGCGCGCCCGATTTTTCAAATTTTGTTTTCAGCCATGAAGACCTTTCCGGCGACCCTTTTAACGGTTACAAAAATTCATGTTGCGTTGCGCAAGCGCTCCGCGAAATGACCAAAGGCCGGGAAGTTATCGTAATTGTTTATTTGAGGAGGCAGGATTTTTTCGTAGAATCGTTTTATAATATGCGGGTTCGCGCCGGAGGCAGCAGGAAGTTTAACGATTTTAATACCAACGTAATGAAAGGCACGCTTCTGAATTGGCATGACCTGCTTCAAAACTATTCTAAGTTTTTCGGGAAAGAAAATATCATTGTCCGCAAATATGACAAAACCCAGCTTCCTGAAAAAAACAGTTTAATCATAGATTTTGCTGATATAATTGGTTCCGCGGCTCTCAAAAAAGTTGCTTTAGCTAAATTTTATAACGCGGGAATCAACCGTGACGCTCTTGAAGTTTTGAGATTGTGCAACAGATACCTGGACAAAAAAGGCAAAGCAGTTTTAAGAAAAGCTCTTGAAAAAACTTCTTCTAAAATGCCGCTTACAGCTTATTCTTTTTTCGCGCAAGAAAAAAGAAAAGAATTTTTGGAAAACTTTGCTGAAACTAATGAGTTAGTGGCTAAAGAATATCTTCACGACGACTCCACCCGCCTGTTTCCTGAAGTTTCTAATGAAGAAAGTTTTTACAAAGAAATCACTCCTGAAGCTGTAGCTGAAATACTATCAAAAGTAGTTGTTGATACTCAATCCCCAGCTGACGAACCTGCCAGTTTATCAATAATCAGAAAAATAATTCGAAATTTGTTTTCATTAATCGATAAAGTATTAAGAAAACTTTTAGATTTTTTTCCTTTTTTAAAAAGAGCTGCGCGAAGAATTGCCGAGAAGCATCGCTCTAATTAAGGTTTCTTGAAAAGGGAAGTAAAGCTAACCAAAAATAGATTTTTTTGCGAATCATAATCAAATATTAAATTAATTATAGCAGAGATGAAAAAAGAGATGGTGTTTTTGGGAAATTATTTCAAAGGCAGTTTGCTAAGAATAGTCGTTTTGAAGAAGGTTTTGTCTTCTTCGTTTATCCCGAAAAACCACATCAAAGAAGCGTAGGCAACAGCGAAAGCGCCACAGTACAATCCGAGTGCCAGCCACCATTTCATCACCGGCAGATAATTTTTAAGGAGCAGCAAACCAATACTTAGAGAAATAACAAAAACGAAAAGTTTGATTAGAGGCAAGCTAAAAGGCGACGCCTGTAAAATGTAACGGGCTTCTATAAGTGAAGCAACGTTACGAATTGTGATAGCTATAGTTGTCGCGGCAGCGGCGCCGACTATTCCGTATTTTGGAATTAGGAAAGCATTAATAATAACATTTAAAATTGCCGCTGAAGCATTGTTGGCAAGTGTAAGTTTTGTATGGCCCGACATGACAAGCAGTTGTCCGGAATGGCCGACACAAATACTTACAAGCTGCCCGAGCGCAAGAATTCTCAATGCCATCTCCGCGTTTTTGGAAGAGATTTTGAAAATGCCAAGAAAAATGTCAGGCATTATGAACATTACGGCTATTATCGGCAGGGCGCAAATCATCACCCATCTTGCGACAGTTTTATATAAATAGTTCAGGCCTTTTAAATCTTCGCGATGGTATAAGGCGGCTACCATAGGCGCAAAGAGCGAAGCAAAAGAGGAGAGCACAATCCCCGCCTGCAAAGCAAGAGCTGCGGCTGCGCCATAAACCGCAACGTCGGCCTTCTGGCAATAATGCCCGATCATTAATTTATCTATCTGCTTCATAAAGATAAGCAGGATACCCTGGAAGACAAGCGGATAAGAGAAAAGTAGAAGTTCTTTTCTGTTGTATTCGCTTTTAACTGTAAAAAAGTCTTTTGCTTTCCGGACAAAAAACAAAGCCGCAATAATAAAACCAGAAGCTGTAATAATAGTAAATCCAATTATCAACAGAACCAACTTGTCCTGATTTGTATTTAGAATACCGAGAATAATGACAGGAGCAAGCCAGGCTATTCTTATAAAAACATCTCTTACAAAAAACGTAGATTTAATGTCCCGCAGGGCGCGAAGAGAAGCAAGCAAAATTGTGAGAAAAACCGTCGGAACAAGATAGAAAGAATAAGTTCTGATAATCGCGGAGAATCTTCGCAGCTGATGCGCCTGTTCGGGCTTAGAAAAATATTTCGCAATTTGAGGGGTAAAAAGCCAGATGAGAGCGATGACAACAATTAACGCGACAACCGCAACTTGAAAACTACCAAGAATGGTTCCGCGGATTTTGCTCCAGCTTTTTTTCTCTCGGCCAATCGCAACAAACTTTTGGACTCCCTCAGCAAGCCCGCATCGCGCGACAGGCTCGAACATGCTTACTACTGCGAGTCCGAGCATAAGAAGCCCCACATCGTTCCTGCTAAAAAATCTATAGAGGAAAAAATAAAAAACAATCGAAAAGACGCCACCAATGCCGCGGCCTAACAAGCTGAAGCCTGCTCCTTCGACAACTTTCTTTTTGTCTTTAGAATATTCCATAAAAAATCAATAAAACTTACTAGAAGTTAAGAAGAAAAGAAGATAAAATAATTTTACAAAATTTTAGTTTTTGCAGGTAATTGCAAAAGTCCTGAAAGGACGATTTATATCAGCACCACGTTAAAACGTGGGGATTACGATACACAAACGAATTTACTCTGAAGGAGCAATTCATAATATGAAGCGCCCCATCAGGGCGTATGAATGCTATTAATTCGACACCCCACGTTAAAACGTGGGGCTATTAATATTTTGCTCCTACTGGAACAAGTTTTCGCATATTTTTTCTAAAAAAACCGGATAGACACGCTGGAAGCGTATCCTACATTAAAAATTCCGAGTATGTCGCCGTCAGGTTTTCTTCTAAATATTTTTCCTGGTCGGGCGTTAAACTTTGCTTTGTGGAAACGCCAAGCATAGGAGCCGTAATAGGAAGCACTACTTTTACCCCGAGCCTTCTCCCTATTTTTGTAAGGTAAGACTGCTCATTTACCAGAGATTCATAACTAACCGTAATAAAATTTTCCGGCATGTTTTTTTTGACAAGTTTGTGAAGAACAACATACAATCTTGCGGAGTCAGCAAGATCTTCCGGCAGCCAGTTATTAGCATCCGGCAAAGGGTCTTCGCATTTTATTTCTTCTTTCAACCGCTGCCATTGCCCGGCCACAGTTTCTTTTTGAATAGTAGAGCCGTTAAGGCTTGTCGCCCACGAAACCGGTTCGCGGATAACCCCGACCATGCATGCATCCTGACAAATGGAGCGGCACAAGGGCGCGCGTCCTATTTCCACGAATTTAACAAGTTCCCATTTCGTTTTTTTCAAAAGTTTGTTCATCCATTTTGAGACTTCCTCACCGGAACAAAAGACCGGAAGTCTTTCATGTTCTTTTTGTCCGGATTTTGAAACATAGCGTTCAGCGAGCTGCGGTTTCCAGTCTTCGCCGATAGAAGTATCAACTCCCCCGCGCCAGTGGAAAGGTTCCAAGCAAACGTAACGCAAGCCGCAGGCTTTCGCAATTAAATACGAGGCAAGTTTTGTGCCCGAGCGGTTTAGGCCTACAAGAATAATTTTAGTTTCTTTTCTACCAAACACAGATTACTCCATTTTTTGGACACTAATTTCACTAATTTCCACGAATTTTAAATTTCAACCGGTACAATTCAGAGGTTGGCAAACCAATGTTATCTTAACGAAAAATAACTAAATTCATTAATAAGCAACCACTATAGTATATTTTAAAATTAAATTCGTGTTAATCCGTGAAATTCGTGTCTAAAATTTTAAATATTGGTTCAAGAATTTCTTTCACTTTTTCATCTATTTCTTCCGGGAAGGACGCATCCGGATTAGACGCTCTTTTTTTGTCAACCGACTCGAGCAATTTTTTTCCAATTGGCTTAACATTAAGCCAGCGGCTGAATTTTTCCAGAACTCCGGCCGGATTTTTTATTAAATCTTCAAACCGAATTTCTAAATAATTTTCATTGTTAAAATTTTCGCGGCAGAAATTTATCGCCATACTCAACTGATGCTGCGTAGTTCTTGCCATGTGAACAGCCGTCGGCTCTTTTAAGATTTGTTTAACGTCCAGCCCGGCCGCTCTGTAAGCCAGCGGCAAAGTCACCCTTCCAACTTGGTTATCCAACCTCGCAGTCATGTGAGTTCTTCTAAGGCAAGTCGCAACCGGGTTTCTAAGCATTTGCACGTATTTAGCTTTTGGAAAAGCGGCATTTAGTTCCGGCAGCAAGACCAAATTTTCGGGAAGTTTAAACCCCCACAACGTTCTTTTTTCTTCAGGCATTTCCATTAACATTTTTGCCGCAGCGAGCCGAAGTTCGGGAGCTATCAAACTTTTCTGCCAGCCGGCTTTGCAGGAATATTTTTCAATTACAGCTTTATAAATCGGCACGGTCATGTCAATGCAATCGCCGGAAATGTTCAGTTCGTTTCCGAGACAAACACCGCAATCTTCAACGAGAAAAGAAAGCAGGCGTGAACCTCCGCCGCCTTTTCCGAGAAGGATAATTGGATTGTCTATACAATCAAGAATTTCTTCCGGTATTTTTTTCAGTTCTTCATTCGGGTCAAGCCAGACTTTATAATGTGTAACAATAGAATCAAACGGAGTAAATTTCGGCCATTTGTGGCTGACGTAATCATCGCAGCACTCTTTGTCGGCAATATAAGCAAAATTGGCTCTATCGACAATTTTTGCCGATTGAAATGCCCATTTTATTTTGTTACCGTTAGCGTCATGATATTTGTGAACGCTTGGCGCATCAATCACGTAGCAGCTCATTCCATTTTCCTGGGCGGAAATTACAAGGTCAGTTCCGATCCCGTGAATGCCCGGGTGAAGCCCGTCCATTTGCAGGCCGCTGGACTTTCTGAAAACCATTAAATGTTCGTCAACAGTTTTGACTTTTTCGAACGGTCCTCCGTCGGGAAAAAAATTGCAATAGTTTGTCGGGTCGCTGTAATGGCCTATTGAAATATCATCAAAAGTAAGGCCGGCCGTTCCAAGCACTCCCCATTTCGGGTCTGTTTCTTCTAATTTTTCAAGGACTTCTTCAAATCTTTCCTGCCAATTTTCCGGAAGAAAAACGTCTTCATGAACAACAATAATAATATCATTAACAGCCTGGCTAATCCCGTCATTTATCGCTACAGAAAGGCTGTCATAATGAATGTTTGAAGTGTTGTCAACTATGACGAGTTGGTTCAAAGGGTTGCTGACACAAGGAGATATTAAAATATTGTGTTTTATCTCATCAGAAAATTTTACGACAACAAAACTTATGGGGCGTGACGGCTGCCTGTCAGTTTTTGGAATGACGGGGAATTGCCGGCCGCGGATTATTCTGCGGATTCTGCGCGGAATATTTAGAATCCGAGCTGCTAATAGTTTTATGGACTTAATGGACATAGTGGAAAACATCCCCCTAAATCCCCCTTCAAAGGGAGAATATTGAATGTAAATAGTAAATCGTAAATCAAAAATTAAAAATCAAAAATCCATTTATCCTTTGACGGCTCCGGCGGAGAGGCCTTTGACAAATAATCTCATAGTGAAAAGAAAGATGAGAACCAGCGGGATAGCCGCGATACTGAACCCCGCCATCATTTGTCCCCACTGCTTTACGTACTCGCCGTCAAGCCGCATAAGCCCGACCGGAATAAGCTGCTTGTACTCGTCTGAAATACAAACGAGCGGGGTGATAAAATCGTTCCAGCAACCGAGAAATCTAAGAATAGCGAGCGTGGCAAGTATGCTTCCACTCATAGGAATGACAATATTAAAAATTTGTTTCATAGGACCAGCGCCATCAACTTGAGCAGCTTCAAACAAATCTTGCGGAATTTCTTCTATAAAATTTCTCAAAACAAATATGCAAAAAACCTGACCACCAACTGTATATAAAATCGAAAGTCCCATTAAAGAATTTAAAAGGTTAAGGTCTTTCATTAAAATAAAAAGCGGCACGAGGTTCATAATTCCCGGCATGAAAAGCAAGCCAAGCAGAAGATACCAAATAATAGTTTTTCCCGAAAAATCATATCGTGCAAAAACAAAAGAGCTCATGACTGCTGTTATCAAAGTAGCAATAACGCTTATTGTGGAAGTAAAAACACTATTAGCAATATATCCTTTAATAACGTGCCATCCGTGAATCCAGTTTTCCCAATGAAAAGGAAAAGACAAACCAAAAGGGCTGTGAAGAAATTGTGTGTTAGTTTTAAAACTAATAGCGAACATAACATAAAGAGGAAAGAAAGCAAAGAGCAATATAAACCAAATCATGGAATTTTTCGCAAGCTCGTGAGTTTTTTTAGATTTTTTCATTTTACTTAATTTTTCTTTTTGACGCAGAGGGACGCTGACCCGCTGACGCGGTTTTATAATTTTTTATGTTAAATTTATATTTAATTCCATAACTAATCATAATTATTCTGTGTCTCTCATCGTCAATAAATCTTAAAAGAAAGATTATTTCTGAACTCTTACGTATTTTTGATTAATAATAGTCAAAATCAAAATAATAAAAAACAAGAGAAGGCCTATCGCACAGGCATACCCGTATTTTTGTTCGTTAAAAGCCTGAAAAAACATATAAAGCCCGGGCGTCATGCCTTTGTTTTTAGGGCCGCCTTCAACTCCAAGCAAAATAAGCTGGAAGCCATAAGCCTGGAAAGTTCCGATAATCATCAAGACAAGGTTGAGCCTGACTTGCGTCATAATAAGCGGAAACTCGATAGAAGTAAACTTTCTCCACCAGCCTACACCGTCAATATCAGCAGCTTCATAAACATCGTTGCTTATATTTTGCAGCCCGGCAAGATAAATAAGCACACCGACAACGCCAACCCACGGGAACCCCCAGAAGATCAGCGCGGGAATAATTAAAGAAGGGTCGCCAAGCCAGGCGGGTTTGAATGGTTCGGTAAAAACACCAAGATGAAACACCCATTTATCCATCCACATTAAGATTTTATCAATACCTGTTACGACAAGAATTTTGTTGAGTGGTCCGACATTCGGGTCATAGAAGAATTTCCAGATCAGCAGGCCTACCATTTGAGGAATAATTAAAGGAACAACAAAAAGAACGCGATAAAAATATTGTAGTTTTTCGGAGCGGAGACGATGAACGCAAACAGCAGCAAAAATAGCCGGCCACATTTTAAATAAGTTTGCGACAATAAGAATAATAATGAGATTAAAACTCATCCATAAAATATGGTCGCCGTAACCGCGAATAAAAATCAAATAATGAACAGCAGCAACCATAGGCAGAAAGAAAACACCAAATCTCGCAAAATTCCTGAGAGTTCCTGCCTTGCGGCTTAACGATAAGAAAAGACAAACAGCGGAAATTGCCAGCATAATAAAAGTCGGCAATAATTTTTCTCCCGAGCCGGTTGCCGAGTTAATAAATGCAACGGCATCCTTGTAAAGAAGAAAGAAAGCGCAGGCGAGAATTATTACGGCGGAAACTCTTAAACTAAAAACCAATTTTTTCCCTTCCATAAGCGCGGAAAGCCCGGCAAGAATTCCACCGAGCAACAAAGGGAACCAGATACTGGTATTCCCGAACATTCTTCTGAAGTGGTCCCAGCCGATAAATTCTTCTATAAAGGAACCGTCCCACCTGTAAAAGCTATGCCTTACAGCTTCTATCGCCGGGACATAACAGAATACGCCGATTCCGACAACAGTAGGAATCAGCATCAGGAAGACAATCCAGTTTTCTCGCAAGTTGTGTAAAGATATTTTTTCTGCTTTCATAAATTTTCAACCACGAATGAAAACTAATAAACACGAAAAATTAAGAATAAAAGTCTATAGTTAATATGGCCACACATGGCATTCGCCGGGTAAAAGTCAAAGTTAAAAAGTTATTCTTTATACTGATCAAAAATCTTCTTGTGTTCAAAATTGTTTGCCTTGGTTCCCTGAACAGAGCTCATAAGCTGTATAATTCTGGATTCGGTCGCGGCAGCCTGGTCTTTGTTAGTTTGAGCGCCCCATTTAAAAATATAGCTTGATAATATTCTATCAAGATTTCTTTGGTTTCGCTGGTCATTATCAAGGGTATCAAGGTACCCGTCTTCCCCTGTTCTGATAAAAATTTCCTGCAAAGTATCTCCGTATTGTTTAGGAGTAGTTCTTCCTGAAAAAAGATTCCATTTATCGCCTTGTGACCTGAGCCTCATTTCCTGACTAATTTGATAATCGAAATAACCGACGAATCCTCTGATTTCCGGTTTAAAAGGTTTAAGAACATCGGACAGTTTGCAGCCTTTAATAACAGGCAGCCAGGAAATTGATTTGTTAAATTCTTCGTTATTTTTTTTAGTCGTGCAAAATTTCAGGAAATCTATACAAATATCTTTATTTCGTGATTGTTTAGTAACGGACCAGGGAATTCCTCCGCCAATAGTCGCTTCGCTAACCTGGCCTTTAACATATTTTTTGTAAACAGGATGTTCAGTAGGAATAAGAAAATCAAAAACGCCTATTTTAAAAACTCCTTCAACCTGGTCTATCAAACTCGAAGCGTCCCACGAGCCCGAAGCGATCATAACCGCGCGTTCCTGAACAAACATAAAAGCGGCGTCATCGCGTTGCGCGGCAACCCATCCATCTTGAAAGTTTCGGGCGATATCCGACATACATTCCCATGAATAAACAAGCTGCGGGGAGCTGAAATCCCATTTTTTTTCTTTAAAAGCGCGCCAAGCCTCATACCTGTCTACCGCTCCGTTATAATCATAATCGCATTTTTTATTTAAGGTATAAAAAAAGGTCGGCAGGAATTTCCACCTGAACATTTCGCTTTGTTCTTTGCTGCCGGCAATGGGCACAATAGGGGCGCCGGTTTTATTAGCGTATTCTTTTATTGCCGCCCAGACATCTAACAATTCCTGATAAGTTTTTGGAGGCACATCTGTCCCGATAATTTTTTTATACAAATCTTTATTATAATAAATCCTGATTGTAAACATAGAAAAAGGAATTTTATAATAATCAAGCAAAGTTCGGTTATAGCAGCTCATCAGGCCATCGAAAAAAGTTTCCCGCCATGGAACTCCTTCAAACTCCGTGCCTTCGTTATAAGGATTCGGCTCTGAAACATATCTGCTGAGGGGCACAAAAAATCTTGCTATATAAGAAGGTTCTTCGGCAAGTTTTGCGTAAGCTTTTTCAATTATGTCCGGAGCTGTTCCGCCTATAATAGTTGTATTAACATATTGTCTATATCCTCTTTCGCCAATAGCGAGCTGCACAATTTTAATTTTTTTTCCATGCTTTTCAAAATAGATTTTTTCATATTTGTCTATCAGTTTCTGGAAGGCCTCGCGAAAGCCAGTTTCAAGCTGCCAATGGCAAACGTTTATTGTTGTAACATCAGAAGCTTCATAAGTTAAATGATTAAGGAAAACCGTTACAACAGTATAGATAACTGCGGCAGCAAGAATACCGAATCCCAGATATGAACTTATTTTTTCTTTCATTATTTCAATTTGTTACTTGAAATTTGAAATTTGAAATTTGTTTTTAACTTCTCAACTTCAATTTACTGATTACTGAACACTGAATACTTTATTTTGCTGCTTCCGCGAATGGATCAACAAGCTCAGGCGGTTTTACTCCGAGTTCTTTCAATCGGATTTGAGATTCAAAAGCAAAGCCGCTGCTCACGACATCAGAAATAACTTTTTTATAATATTTAACAGCGATATTAGTTTGTCCGCCCATTTGCGCGACATTCGCGAGATTCCAATAAAAATAATCCATCTGTGTCAAGGGCGGCAACCCTATTTTTTCAGCTTTTAAACTATACTCAACAGATTTTTTCGGATTATTTAAGTCGCGGAAATACGCGCTTGCAATAAGTTGATGCTGCAAAGAAGCAAAAAGATTATCAGGGCGTTTTTTTAACCAGTCAAGCGTGAAATTTATCCCTTTCAGAATTTCATTTTTATTTGTGGAATAAATATCAAGTTGAGCTTTGAAGAGAGCGGCGGCATCAGCTAATTTCGAGCTTGAAAATTCCTTAATTATCTTTTCATAAAGTTCTCGTGATTTTGAATAATCCGGTTTGTCATTTAAATAATCGCGCTCACTTGCCATGCGCGCCAGAAGCAGCATCGCTTTTGCCCGGATGGGTTTCCCGGCAGAAGCTTCAATAAGCTCGTTATAAAGTTTTTCCGCGCGGTGTTTCTCTGATTTTATGTCCGGCTGATTTTGATGAAGTGAAACAGCCAGAGCGAGAGTAGCTTCCAGCCATTCATCGCTTCCGGGTTTCGCTTTTTTTCTAGCCTGCGCGGCAAGTTCCGCGGCTTTTTTATAATTCAGATAGCCAATTTCTTTCCGTGTGGAATCAAGAAGCGTTTCAGAAAATAAACCGGAGCAAAAAAACAATAAAGCAACACAATATATTTTAACGTAACTTTTTTTCATCTAACAGGGTTCTGTAAATTTGAAATATTTTATCAAAAAGCCTTTTAAATAGCAAGTTGAGATTTGCTTTTTCTTAAGTTATATGGTATAATTTTAAAACTTTTATCGTTTGATTTTTTTCCATTTTAAAAGCACTGATGAAAAAAGAAGAAAAAAATTTTTAATATTATTCGTAACGTTATCAATAGCGACAGTTACAGGGATTTGCGAAGGAACAAACTGGCACTGTTATTATACAAATTGCCTTTATGTTTTCGTCCCGGAAGTTATGAACAGCGAAACAGTAACTTCCGCTAAAGTAGAAGTTTCAATTTTAAAACGGAAAGAAAGGTTTGGCACTTTTACAAACACTGTCCCTCATAAGACCAAATCCATAAAATTGGAAAATGCTGAAAACGGGTTCTGCGCATACCTTTACTTTGGAGCTGAGCAGCACAGACTTTGGGAACAGTTCGAGGTGGGAATTTGCGAAAAAAACTGTGTTTTTCAAAAACAAAACAAAAACTTTTCCGGCATGGTGGCAGGCACAAAAATCAATAAAGGTACTTTCCTTCTCCCTCCGCTTTCCGGCGAAATATTTTTAAAGCATAAATACCGCAATCAAAAGATACCCGATTTTTTGTTGGAGAAACGCGAAGCAGGAGCTTCGCGCAACGTTGCGCGAAGCTCCTGCTTCGCGATTTGCTTGATATCACTTAACTTCAGAAATCCTGACCTGTGGAAGTTAAAGGAGACCAAAATTAGTCAATTGCCTGTAGGGCACATTCAACGTAGCCTAATGTCATGTCAACATTGAAATGTCGTTGAAGTTGTAGCCGCCGATTGCCATCGGCGTTAACGCGGCTGGCAAGCCGCGCCTACATTGAATTGCGAATTATGTGTCTTTTCATTGTTGACATGCCACTAGTTACTTTCGTGTTTCTAATTATTAGGATTTTCTTTGTTATTATCTCAATAGGCACAATATTTTCCATCACTCCATTAATCTCAAGACACGCTAAAGCGGTGAACTCCAACTATTCTTCTAGATTTGAATCTCGAAGCGTTCGTCCTTTTTCAGTTTTACTTTGAACGAGTTTCCTGAACTTGTTCGCACAGTGATTTCACGGGTTTTTCCAAGAACTTCACGACCATAAACGGCAAGCCCGGCAAGGTCCAGCTGAACACTTTCAACAATTATACCGTTAATTCCAAAGGCGTGCTGGCGTTTTATGTCAACATACAAATCGCCGTATTTTTTGAAGATTTCTTCCGCGGGCTGTAAAACTTCGCAGTAAGCGTTTCCTGGAGTTAAAACCTGGATCGGCAAAACAGGATTTTCAAATTTACAAGATGGCGCAATATTATTTTCTTCATCTTCCAAAGCAAAAGCGGCGTGCAGAGCGGCTATCCCGCGCGAAAAATACTCTGTTAATCCGCACACTTCATAATAATCCAAAAAAGTTTCAGCCATTCCTGCCTGTGCGGAATAATTCCAAAAGGGGCTTGCGTTTGAGGAGCCGAACCCTCCAAAAAGATTCTTATCGCAAAAGCGCGGCGACCAAAGCTGCTGGTAAAGAGACAATTCATCAAGCGCATGCCTGCCCCAGGAAAGATAACGGGCAGAGGTTGTAGTGTTATGAAGGTTAAGCAGAGCTTTTGCCGACCACCACATTGATAAGACATGAGAAGGTTTATACTTCAAGGTTTGCTTCCTGACTTTTGCTGAAGCATCAGCTTCAAAATACGATTCTGAGTTTTCCCAGTTTTTCTTTTTGATTACTTTTCTTATAACGAAATTAACCGCACGCCGGGCTGATTTTATGTATGAGGAATCGGGAACCCATTTGTTCAACTCATTAAGAAAAATAGCGTGAACAGCCGTTTCAGCGCTCCTTACACAAAGCCGGGCAGTCTTGCCGGTTTGCGAATCAACCCACGCGGGGAAAAATCCTCCGTGTCTTTGCATAGACAACAATTTTTCGGCGTATTTTTTTGCAAAATATAAAACGCCGTTATCGCTCTCGATTTCCTTGTTCCACCGGCAAAGCCAATAGCATGCCCATGAAAGGTCTGCAAGTCTCGTCCGATTTTGTGTTTCAGGAAAATCAAAAGACACGCCATTATCGAACAGCCCGTTTTCCCATTTAGCGCCGAGAACTTCTTCCTTAACTTTTTTAATTTCTTCAAGCTTTTCTTTTTTGCCTGCCCGCTTTGCGGCTAAAGCCAAACCGAAAGCCGATTGGAGCTTTTTATCAAGACCCCCTTTGAAGGGGGATTTAGGGGGATGTTGAAAGGTCGGAAGGTCGGAAGTCGATAGTTTCGGGCTAAAAGCAGGCGTTTTGCCGTTCAATCTCCACAAAACTTTTGAGAGTTGTTTTTCGAGCCCGCCCTCCCGGCAGCCATTCCGCAAAAATATATAATAAGAATATTTTATCGAACCCCTCAAAAGGTCTACTGTGTCGGTGTCGTAGTGGGCGAAATAAGAGTCATGCAAAATCCTGAATGGCATGCAGCCGAAAGTTATTTTTCCTTTTCCGGAATCAAAATTTAAAGCAGTAGGAACTTTTCTGCTGCTTTCCAGAAATTTCAAGTTGGGAATTATCGCGAGCGCTGACCCTTTGCTTTCCAAGCCGACAGCCGGTGACCTGAAAGCGAAATCACCCATGACACATTCATGTTCAGGGGTTATGTAAGGATTCCATGATCTTTCAACGGGAAAATTTTTTATCTTCATCCTCTCCACAGCCATTTCCAACCTCGCCGACCGCAAGAGATTTACAACTGTTTCCACGCGAAGCATATCAAAGGAATGGACTGTAACTTTTGTGGTCAGTTTTGCTGATTCAGCTTCTCCGGTAAGGATAAACTCGTTTTTGTTTTTTTTACTTTTCTGCCAAAAAAGATGCGGAACAAAAATATCAAGATTAAGCGTATCCTGCCCGAAAATACGGATGTCGGGGGAAATGCTTAATATTTCTGCCCAGGAATTATTATCTGTTCGCCTTTCAATTTTTAAAGACAGCTCTTTTCCGGCTTTATCTGCCGAACAGCGCAAAAGGTTATCAGCCATAAAATCTCCATGGTAAATGTAGGGCAGGCCGCCCGCCTTCCAGTTACACAGGCAAAATGCCTATTCTACAATTTAAAAAGGAATTTCCCATTGAATAAATATAGGGGAAAAGAAACACACACAACGTTAAAAGTATACCAAAAGTTTTGTAAAAACGCAAAAATTCGCACTACGGGGCATTTTTTGTCGAAATCGATAAGTCACTCAACCATATAATACAATATTATTTTAAAAATTACGTCATAAGTATATAAATGTTAAAAATTTAACACTTGTCCGTTATTGGGCATTAATTTAACTAAAGGAAAAATATGAATAAGAAGTTACTCTATGCAGTTGCAGCATGTTTTATCTTCGCAGGTATGTTAATTGCTGAACAGGAAGTTGAAGAAGAAAAAGGCTGTAATGGCAGCCGTAAACGCCGATGCCACTTTGACTCGTCTAAAATGATAGAGCGGATGACAAAAAAACTGAATCTTACAGACGAACAGAAATCCCAGGTGAAAAAAATCGCTGAAGAAAATAATGCGAGTGTCAAAGAAATTAAGGAAAGCGATATTGACCACTTCCAGAAACGTGAAAGAGTCATGGACTTGCGCAAAGGCCTAAGAGCAAAAATAGACGCTATCCTTACACCTGAACAGCTGGAACAAGCTAACAAAAACCGAAGAGGACACAGGCGGAAGATGGAAAGAAATATGAGAAAAGTTCGCAAGGAAAACCTGGCTGAAATTTGCGAACACGAATCTGAAGAATAATTAGGCGCTGCTCAAAGTATTTGAGCCTTGGTGTCTTCGCGACTAAAAACAAAACAATGAAAGCAAAAGATTCATTAATAATAATTGTGCTTTTCGCTGTTTGCGTTACAGCAGCTTTAATTGCTTTTAATTCTACAATTTCAGTTAGAAAGGTAAAAAGAACTTCCGAAGAAGAAATCCGCGCTTTGAATACCGAAGTTGCAAAACTTGCAGCGGAATTAAAAAGCATCAATGAAAAGCTCGGAGAAAAAAACCAGACAATAATTGCACAAAGTGAAAGTTCCAGCCCAGACCAAACAAAAGACTGGCTGAGCCTTTTGGACAATGACCTTCAAAAATTAGAACAAACTATAAGCAAGACAGGTTTGGATATGCTGGCAACAAACGATTTGGATCCTGCTGTTCTCAAGGAAATGTTTTCTGAGTTCTCAGACAGAAAAGAGCTTGAAACTTACCAGGAAAAGTTAAGTGTTTTAAATTCAGAATTACATGAAGCCGACAGGAATAAATACGATGCCGAAATAGCACAATTATACGAAACGGCAAGGATGCGATGGGGAAGGCGCGGAGATAGAAAAGAGCGTGAAGCTGCTTTTAAACAAATGCTTGACAAATATCCTGATTCTTATTCCACGGGAATGATTATCGCGGAAAAAGCTCTCCATTCGGGCTTTAGAGGCAGGCTTGAAGATACAGAAAAATATTATAAGATGCTTGCCGACAACGAGAATTTCCAGAATATAGTAACCGACTGGGGAGTCGATGCTATGCCAACTATTCAGTGCCTGCTTGCCAACAAGTACATTCAAGAAGGCCGCACGGAAGACGTGAGATCGATGTTAGAAGAGCTTGAGAAAATGGACGGAGAAAGTTTTATGTTAGTTCCGCGCAACGGCGGACGGCGGCCAGGACGCCCTACCTGGAAAAAAACTTCTAAAGTTGTAAATAAATTGAGGAAGATTATTAATTAGGTGTTACTCGAAAAGGTTTGCTGATGCCAAACCCCAAATGTAGCCGCAGATTGCTATCTGCGTTTCGGAATTAACCGATTTCGCCGGAAACGCGGCTACAAACGCGGCTTTTTTAAAATTTTCTTCTGGCCTAGTGTCGTGTCAACAATGAAAAGTTGGCAAAAAGAATGCAAATCTTTTGTAGCCGACCTCGCTGATGTCAGATTTATGGTCGATGTTTTTGCAAGTCTTAACAAGTTTAGTTCTTATCTCCGACCTCAGCGAGGTCGGCTACAACAAACGCAGCTCATTGTGCATTCTAATATTTCGCTTTTACGACATTGCAAGGT
>Ga0190284_1000302_pt1 | contig 32211 bp, 23 predicted proteins | sample 48691812_MG_FD_161668 | JGI IMG/M metagenome (GOLD analysis project Ga0190284, IMG submission 161668) | Hydrothermal vent microbial mat bacterial communities from Southern Trench, Guaymas Basin, Mexico - 4869-18-1-2_MG | ecosystem: Environmental > Aquatic > Marine > Hydrothermal vents >...
AGATTCCGGCAATCTATGAAGCGAGATTCCTTCGCCATAGTTAACCCACCTTTCGCCTGCGCTCTTCCGTATGAGGCGAGAATAGAAACTGTTATGCTGGGAACTATAGCACGTAGTGGGTTATTTGCAAACCGAATTATAAGTATTTTATATTGCCAATATCATTGACAGAACTTTTGAGACGAGATACTAGCTCCTCCAGCGTTGCATAGAAAGAGGCTGCGAGTCTGGTGGCCTGGCCGGACTCGGTCGACTCCATGGATTCCCTGCCGCATCTGGAGAGGAGAAGAACACGTAGTGAGACCGCAGCGCAAAACGTGGCGGGTATGATCAGATCCTGCAGGGACAAAGTGTGCGAAGCCCAGAACCTGCGGACGTTCGAGGAAGAGGCGCACGATGCGTGGGCGATGGGAATACCCGTCGCTACGGTCAAGACGCTCTTCGAGCGCCGCGTTCGAATCTCAAAGGTGCCGCTGCCCTACGACAATCTACTTCGCGGCGCGTCGCTTGGCCAGCGGTCGTGGATGCAGTTCAAGGTACGCTTTGCCGACGGGACGAGACTCGGTGCCGCCAGCGTCGTGCCCAATTCCGTTCGGCGCCTGATCGTTGGGTGCTTCCGGATCCGTCCCGAGCGGCGTCAAATCCTCGAGGTCCAGGTTCGCCTGACGGGATTGCATTTAAGCGAGTAAAACGGCCGAATCACGCATACGCGGGGAACCACGTGGTCGAGTGGGATCTGAACCGTCGAACAGATTGCTACGGCACCGTATCTCTCCGGCACCGTATCTCTCGCGGCACCGTATCTCTGAAAACGAGCCGGATCGTCGGCCGTCAGCGGTCGATTGCAGCGGAGAACCGGGCGGTGATCCACTCCGTCATGACCTGGGGATAGTCTCCGGCGAAGTCGAGGGCTGATCCCGGAACGGTGAGGATGTGGCTCGCTCCCGGTATCTTCAAGGCGGTCACATCTCTGTTGTTAGATCCGGACATACAACTCAGAAACACCGCTCTGCTGCGGTTCACGGGGACGAACCTGTCCTTTGCGCCCCAGATGGCGAGGACCGGGCACTTCACCTGCGGGTAGGTGCGGATTTCGATCCGGTCGTGGTTCCAGTCGCCCCTGGCGAAAGGTCCGTTCTTCAGGTAGGCGAAGAAGACGCCGGCGTCCGCAGCCGTCAACTGCTCGTACCTTGCGGTGTCCACGACGACGGCACCGAACCAGGGCTCGGACTTCCACGTGTCGATCGACCTCGTGAGCACGGTCTTGACCTCCACGCACTCCTCCGCGGAAAGCGGCAGCCGGCTTCTCCTCGTCGCCGCAATCAGATCCTCCCAGGGCTCGTCGGGCCACTGCTCGACCTTCGATCCGATCAGCCGCCACTCCACGATGTCGCACCCTGTGATGAGGGCCCACTGGATCTCCATGAAAACGAGCGCCTTCTGGATCGCCTCGGGGCCGAGGCCCTTCTCGAGGCACATCGTCTCGACGCGGTAGCGCGACTGCTCCAAGGGTGGGATTCCCAGCCCGCCCGAAACGGGCAGGGCGAAGGCGACCTCTGAATTTTCGGCGGCGGCCAACAGGGTGATGCCCGCCCCTTCGCTGATGCCGTAGATCCCTACGCTCCTGCGATCGATTCCATCCTGGTCTTTCAGGAAGCCGTGGGCGGCGAGGGCTTCGCGCATGCGATCCTGCTTGGACTGAATGAGAGCGTTGCCGGTGGACATTCCTGAGCCGGGGCTGTCGTAGATCAGGGCGGCGACAGCTCGACTCGCGAAGCAACCGGCCAGCTTCCGCTTATAGTGTGTCCGTGGTCCGCGTTCGGAGCCACCGAGAATGACCACGGCCGGACAGTCGGTCGCTCCAGCCGGCAGAAACACGGTGCCTGTCAGCCGGGTCAAGCCGTCGTAGAAAACCACTTCATTTTCAGTGTAATCGATGGTCTGCGCCGGCAGAGGTTGTGGCGTACCGGTGATGGCTGCTTCGAGCAACACCAAGACAGAGAGGATTGTGAGCATATCTCGAGCTCCCTTAAATAACCGCGGCCGGCGCGGTCGACCACCGCGTTGCCCGCAGCCATATAAACTGTAATCGATAAGATAACAAAACCTGTCAGAATCTGGTCGCAAGAGCGGGCGACAACCGGGGCGCGCAGAGGATTCCAAAAAAAGGCAAGTGCTTGCGTATCTACTACGTATCACATTGAGACAATGTGGGGCACTCCTTCGAAAACTCGTGATAGCGGCGCGCATCCGCAATGATCCGGGTGGCTCGACGGAAGCTCGCATACCGTGACGGCGCTTGCACCGGATCGCCGCCTGGATAACGAACATCACCATCCGAAGGAGTTTCTCATGCTGAAGAACTGGCCAACCTGCGCGGCGCTTCTCGTCGCGGCCCTCGCGATAATGCCGGCAGGCCCATGGACCACAGCCGGAGCCGCTACCCCACCTCCACAGAGCGCCCGCGAGCTCCTCCTCGACGATCTCGACAATTGGACCGTCACGAACAGGGAGGCCGAGATCGTCGAGTATAGCGACCGGAAGGCGCTGCGCCTCGGAGAAGGACCGGGGAGCGCGACCGCCTGCTGGAAGGATTTCGATTTCCAGAACGGCACGATCGAGCTCGACATCGCCGCGATCCCCAGGTTCACTGGGCTTGTTTTCCGCGTGCGGGACGCCGAGGTCTACGAGGGCGTCTACTTCCGCCCGCAGAACTCGCGGCACGCCGATCCTGCCATGCGAGCCCTCACCGTCCAGTACATTTCGCATCCCAGCCGCACCTGGTACTACCTGCGTGACAGGTTCCCAGGTAGGTACGAGGCGGCTGTCGATCTCGAGCCGGGAGCGTGGTTTCACGTCAAGGTAGTTGTATCCGGCCGCGAGGCGCGGGTCTTCGTCAACGGGTCGGCGACACCGGCCGTAATACGGTGCCGTAGCAATCTGTTCGCCGTAATACGGTGCCGTAGCAATCTGTTCAACAGTACTGATCCCACTCGACCACGTGGTCTCCCGCACGTAAGTTTTATTCACACAACAGGTACGGCGCCGTACTCATGCGCGAATCTCCGATTCTCACCTGATTCCAACAGTTTCAATACCTTGGGAGTTGAAGGTGAAGAATGAATTTCCTATCCTTCAATAGGATGTTTCTATATAGCAAGCTTGCTCCAACGAATCGAGGACATATATTTTGACGACTCGTATGGTTTTGTTTTTTGTTTCATTCCTCATACTCTCCACAGATACAGGAGTTTCTCAGACCCGCGGGGAGCTTTTTAAGCTCCACCGTGAATGCAGGTTCGAGATTCAATCGCAGAAGGTTCTTAATACCACGGATTTTATTACACTCGAGACACATTCGAAGATTACGGTTGTAGCAAAAGCCGAATGTAGCATGCTTACCTTTGGTATCGAATATACGCGGATCAACAATGTCAAGCTTGACGGGAATAAAGCCGGCTACGTACTCGAGGAAGATTTAATCGGCATCGAAACAACAAAAACCTTGAATCCAGGTGATAGGACAATTGTTGAAATTGAAATGACACTGGACCTTCCCGACACATTCAAAAGCAGCCCCTATACCGAACCCAGTCCTTTCACATTGCCGATTGATGCGGTATTGAATTTTCCTGTTGAATGGACGATCCGTGTGCCGCCGGGAAATGTGGCACTGACCCCTGGAGCACTCATAAAATCTGATTTAAACGCCGATTATTCCGAGTTTGTCTGGCAAGGGCGATGGCGGCCTCGTGTTTTCAGATCATTGCTCGTCCAGGGAAATCTACACAAGCACCGCGTTAACAACATCGATTTCTTTTTAGCATCTTCCATCAATGAACAAGCCCTGATCGACAATTTGTTTACATCTATTACCGGAGTTTATTTCTATCTGGAAGATCTGTGGGGCCCTCGTCCGACCAAACAATTTGCCATAGCTCAATCTCCTGCTGCAGACGTTGAAGAAACCCGCTTTAATTTGGGAGGGATTATCTGTCTTCAGACCTGTGATTTCGATGATCCAGATGATCCCTGGTTTTTGGGTTGCCTTGCCCATGAAATCGCCCACGAATGGTGGGGCGGTATCGTCTCCAGGCACGATAACGATAACCAGAGCCTCATAGAGGTTTTTGCGGAATATTCGAGCATCTGCTTTGGAGAAAACAAATATGGTCTGAAAAGCGTCATCGACGACGTGATTGTCAATACAATCTGTTATCTTGAAGGTGATCGCAAAGCAATCTCAGAGACCAATGACAGGTTATACTCAAAATCGATTCTTATCCCTCGCCTTCTGATGTATATCACAGGCGAAAAAGCTTTTTATCAAACTGCACGCCAAGTCCTGATGCAATACGAGAACAAACCGATTTCATTCCGAGAGTTCTTTTCCGCCGCTGAAGGCATAACAGGGAAAAAACTACAGTGGATGCTTGACTGGCTCTACTACACTGACAAAGACTTGGATCTGTCTATCGACAGTGTTTGCTGGACGGAAAAGAACGGCAAACACCTGACCAGTATAAAAGTGATAGACCGCCTTGGTCGGTTCAACTACCCTCTTGAGGTTCCGATCCAAGTCAAAACCCTTGACAACAAGATCCAATATCTTGATTGCCATATTACCAGGCAAGGGACGGAACTGTCTGTCAAAAGCGAATCCCCTGTAGTTTTCATCGCCATTGATCCGAATTGGTTAATCTGGGACACGGACAGAAGCAACAATTTCTTCGGAACCCATATCCTTTCATCAGAAGCACAGCCGCAAAACAAAGCAATTGCAGCCCAACTGGTCGGCGGCTTCCAAAGCGAGTATCACGATAGGATTATGACTTCATTATGGTTCCCTCGGGAGACCAGCGCCCATTTGATTTCTTTTGCCGACCGAACTATCGAGCGAGAGCCCGATCTTCTGTGGAGTCGGGATGGCAAAGAGATCGCGGCCTTGTTCGAAGCCACTCCTCCAAATGGCATCATTGTAACACTATTCAAAGAAGGACATAAAATCTCTGAGTTGAATTCAGATGCCGAGGTACCCGACTGGCTGCAGAAAAGATTTGCTGATAAAGTCAGAGTTGAAAAACAAATTGACGCCCTAAAACATGCAGAAATCATCAACTATCTTACCAGCGACGATCAATCTCTGATAAAAATAGCATTAAAACAAATCGACGGGTTTAAAGAAGCAAAAATGAAAAACCCGGAGATAACAAAGATCGTCCCACCTATCTTCCAAGTTTTAAAAACAACACAATCGGAAGAAATCCGGGAAATAAGCTTTGAAATAATTTGGCAAATATGCGCGGTCTATCATGTAGAGGCATGTTCTCAGATCCTGAAAAACAATTTGGATGTTCTCCTGAAGGCGGTGGAAGACAAGAATTTTTGCATAAGATCCAATGTTGCTTGCTTGCTTTTCCATACTCCCGACAAAAAAGCGGTCGAACCACTTTGCCGTTCGCTGGTAATGGACCCTCATAATATAAACTCTTTTGCCATTGATGCTCTGGTGGAAATCAACGACCCACGCGCCGTCCCATTCCTGATCGAGGTGCTGGAATCAAAAGACCTTTGGGATCGAGTCAATGCGGCTGATGCTTTGTTGCTGTTCGAAGACCGCAGGGCAATAAAACCCTTGATCAAAGCGCTGCAAAACGAAGACCCGTCCAAATACAACGAGTATGAGAAAAGCGGTATGGGAGCAGACAAAGATCCTGCGCGAAGCTCTTATATGGAAGCTTTGAGCGAAATTACCGGCAAAGACGTCGGTAGAAACGCGGAGGCTTGGATTAAATGGTGGAGTGATTACGGGAATCGCCATCCATGACAAGATCCTCGCCTTACATAGATCGCTTATCGCCCAGAAGTGAATTTATCGGTCTAAAGGTCGAGTCCTTCACCCCCGAATCAAGCCAACGCCTGACCTCCATCACCAAGGAAACACCTTCGGCTTTTCAGGCCGAAGGTGTTTCTCTTTTTTGTGGAGACGTTCCTGTCTAACTCAATCGATTGTGGAGATCACCACGTTGCTCACATTCTCGAACTGAGCCGACTGGAACCAGACGTTCATTCCGGCTGCAGCGGGCGGGACATTCAGAGTCCAGCTCGCGTCTCCCTGCCCGTCGGTCTGCTTCGCTGCACCGATCTGGAAGGGAGCGTTCAGACCGAGCGTGAGGTTGAGAGAAGGTACGGAAGTTTCGCCGTGACCGTCGATACTGCAGGCGAGGTAGGTCGTGGTGTTCGCATTGCCCCCGGTCACGTCGAACACTCCGGATCCGCCGGCAACCAGGTCCCCCACATCGAGTATGAAAGACCACGAGTGAGTCAGCTCCGCATTGGCCGTACCCCTGACCGTAACGATGCCTCCCCCGCCCGCCTTGCCGCCGATCGTGCCATTCACCTCGCAAAGACCTTCCCAGAAACAGCCGTTGAAGATCGGACCGGGAGTCAGCTCCATCACCTGGTCTTCGAAGACCGCCTTGACGTTGAGGGCGATCTTTCTCGTCGGCTCCTCGACCTCGATCCTCCACTCCACGGCAAAAGTCTGCCCGCTACCAGCATCGGTCCAGAACCGGAGCGGCGTGATGGTGTAGTCTTGCAGAACCTCGAGAGAACAGTCAGCGTTGTAGAGGTTGAGGCCGCCCGAGTAGCTTTCGTCGAGCACGCCGTCCACCCAGGTGTCGCCTACCATGATCTCCCTGTTGTTGTCGAGCTGGATGGAAAACCACTCCCAGCCGATGTCATCGGACATGGGAACGGGAAAGTCACCCCACTGGTGGTCGAACCATCCGTAACCGTGTACATCCTTGGACAGCAGGTCGCCGGGAACATGAATCTCGCCCTCGACCTCGAAGTGCGTGTAGCTGTAGTAATACGAGAACCCGTCGCCGATCTGCACATGACCGTCGCCGCTGACCGGCATGGGAGGCTTCAAGGATTTCATGTCGAGATCGAGGGTCACAATGCCTAGCTCGTCCACGTCGACACCTGTCACATAGAGGTGGTGTTCAAAAGGGATGAGGTTCCCGCTGCCGCATTTCTTGTTGTACCATTGATCAAGAAATGCGGTCTCGAGGTCGAGATGGTGCTCGCTGGCGTCGAGCGTCAGGGGATACTCGGGAACCGAGTATTCGACCTCGTTCTCGAGATCGGAAATGGAGAAGAGGAGAAGGTGCGGAGGAGTTACGAAAGGCGATTTGAAAAAGGACGCAAATGCCCCGTACTCCTTGCCGTCCTCATCAGTCAGGCAAAAATTGCCGTACCACCACTCGATCGGATAGGTTGCGGTCGGGGGGTGGATGCCGTCGTCCTCGCAAATCTCGAAATCAGATCCAGGCACGTAATACGGATATTGTTCCCAAAGCGGCGGATCGCCGAATCCCTTTGAAGGCAGCGTGATGTCCGGAAGTGTAACGGGGCCGATGATGGGGACCTTGTAGTCGAGTGTCACTGTCTCGTACCCCAGGCGCGAAAACCTGAAGGTGTGCTCTCCGGGAGCCACGGCAATGAAGGGACCGTAGTAACCGGAGCAGTCGGTGTACTTCGCACCGTGAAAGAGAGCATCGACGATCTCTACCTTGATTCCGTAGTGGCACGGTCGATCTTCGAGGAAACAGCGGCCGTTGACGGAACCGCCGTAAGCTACAAAGGTGAGGAGAAGAACGATCGCACAGGCTAAGATCGGTTGGCAGGGCAATAGTGTTCTGATTGAAAAGGTAATACGATTTTTTCGCATGGGACATCCTCCAATAATTTCCACTGACCGTCTTTCAATATCATCTTCGATACTCGGCGTCTTACTAAATGACAGAGGTCTGCGGAACGAACAGAAATTCTCAAAAAATTTTGTCATCAAAACTTGCCGCTCAACGAGCCGCCCTCCCTCCAATCAGGAGGAGCCGGGTGACCAGCTTCTTCCTGATTGGAGGGAGGCCTGAAGCCCGTAGGCAGAACCTCTTTTCAGAAAATCGCGGATTCCATTCTCAAGGTACAATCTCGACTGCAACGGTGTTCGACTGGAAATCGAAGGGGAACATCGTTGTATAAGCAAAATTGATGATCGTGCCGGGCGGAAGAATCGGCGGCAACGATCCCATCGAGTCGAGGGACGCCGTGGCCTGTCCATCCATATCGAGAGCCCCCATGAAATCTTCAAACATCGGATCGCTGATGTTGTTTTGTATGTAGTTGAACACCATGTCGCGGTTGAGCGGCAGGACGGCTCCGTTGGGAAGCGTAATGCCGGGGGATGTTCCTGAGGCGCTGGCGCACAGGAAGTAGGTTTTGTATCCGAACTCGGGCCCCGCCGAGAGAGTAAAGTTGATCCTTCCTCCGGCATAAGCGGAAAGGGTGAGTGCGTCAGCCTGCAGTGAAGCGCACTCCACGTCGAGGATAGGAATGTAGCTTCCATATTCCTTTAAAAGTACATCATGGGTATATCGTACGATCCCCAGTATTTCTCATCTCTTACGATTCAGCCGTAATTGTCGATTCCTAGATTGACCATCGCGTTAACATCGTCGGTGACGTTGAACTCGACCCACTGGCCAGGAGAGGAAGGCATGATAGCGAAGCCTGAAGCAACCTGATTGTATGAAGGCTGGGTGTTCCATGTGGCGGTGCTTTCGCTCCACTCTTCCTCGATCTTGCGTAGCGTGAACGTACGGCCTGCCGGATTATTGTCTTTCCACCTGTAGTAGTACAGTTTCAGCGTGGCAGAAACTATACCAGTGCCCTGTGGGATGGAAGCCAGATCAAATTTCGCCAGGGAGGAATATTCCCAGCCGCCTCCTCCTGAGCCGTATTCGTTTCTGACCGCCTATCCGGCCTTTGTTCCATGGAATTCGAGGCGTCTCGTTCAGCGGATCTTGTTCATTCCGTTCGAACAAACTGCTTTCCCTGAAGAAGCGGACGGTGCGCTTTCAGTAAGCCTGAAAAATCTAGGATTTGGAGTATTTTTTTCGGGGAATGCAGCGGATAGCGTTGACCGATGACTGGAGGTGGAGCTTCCCGCGGGGGCGTCCCGGTAGTTCCAGGGCATCCAGTACTCTAAAATTGAGGGAGGTTTTTCAGCGTGCTTGTTGAGTGTTGTTGCCGGTGAGTTTCCGCTGACCTCGCCGATCCACAATCCCTCTTCACCGAAGGGCTTGAGGGGTGAGAAGATCCGGGCGTTTCTCGGATTCCTGATCGCCAGCTTTCCGTTAGCCCAGTTCACCTCGTAATCCACGCCATGACCAGCATTATTTTATCCACCAATTACGCAAATTCAAATGATATATTTCCAAATAATTCCCTATCTAATATTTTCGATAACCTGCCGTGCGAGAGAACGGTTAGATTGATTGAATTATTATAAATATTCTATTTTGTAAGACTGTGCAATAAATTCCTTTGTTTTCTTAATTTTAATATCATCTTTATTAAAGATTTTTAAATGCCTTCTGTATTTACCCGAACCCTCAAGATGTTTTTCTGTATCTATTAATAGATAACCAAGATCGAACTCGACTGATATATGTTTTTTTCGTAAGAATAAACCGCAAAACATACGGTCGGGTATAGTGAATATAATCCCTCCATACATTACTTTTTCTTCACAATCAGGTGCAATGGACAAAACAGTTTTGCGAAGATTTCGAATGATCTCCCCAAATTCAGGATTTATAAAATCGAAATCGATAAGCAATTCTATTATTTTTCGATTAGTTTTCATTTTTTCACCTATTTTGTCGAGTTTGCAGCTCCAGGTCGATATGCATCGAGAGACATTGTTTTATTTTGTGGATTACCGCTAGGATCATATCCGCCATAATCCTCTGCCATCAACATTTTCAACATTTGAACATCCTTGGCAAACAATGCACCTCGAAAGCACGTCGAAACTTGTTGAATGTTTCAAGAAGTTGAGTTTTATCGCTCAATTCGTTCCTCCAAGCCACAACAACGTTATGGCGACACACCTGTGGCCGCAGATGTGTCACCAGGTTATTTAATTATGGGCAGGAAGCTATATATCTGGTAGCAAATCCTAACCAATAATATGTACATTTGTCCAATGCTCAAAAGCAGGACAATGTTCTGATCCGGGCCGATCTGTCAACTCTTGCACACTAGCACTTCTCCGCAGCCACCAAATTAGCACTGCCTCAGCATCGACTGCTCCTTCTCTTGGGTGCAGGACTTCAACCCTAAGATCAAGATGGCGCGGGACAAAAGCCTGATGCAGGGGCACTCCTGCTGCAACCACAGATACCTCTGAGGAGGCTGAACGCCTATCAAATAGACTCTCAGGGAAAGCGGAGCTTGAAAACGTACTCCTCCCACTCCTGGCGGAACGCCTCCATGTCCTCTCTCTCGAGGACCTTCTTCAGCGTTTCGAGACCGGTGGGGTCCTGGCTGCTGGCCGCGCGGAACTCGCGGTAGAACCGGGGTAAGAGGCCCTTCTCCTGGAGAAAGTAGCAGAGATAGCGGGACTGGGCATAGTTGGTGCCCGGGTCCTCGTCGTAGAACTCGGTAGCCGTCTTGGCGGTCAGATCCTCGAACGGCGGGAGGCGCCTGTCCAGGATCGCCTCTTGCAAACCGGCGAGGCGCCAGTTCGTCAGTCCCCAGATGTCGAAGATGAAGGTGGGATCCTTGTCGAAGAACTTGGCCTTCAGGCAGTCGACCGCCCACTTCACCGTGCCGTCAGCCCTTTTGCGTACCTGATCGGGGGTCTCGTCGCCGATCACTACGAAGGGTTTCTGGATCACGATCGTAAACGCATCCCCGGCCGGGACCTTCCTCTTCAATTCGAGGAGGTGGCGCTCGAAGTCAGCGTCAGTGAAGGTATAGCCAGGAACAGATTCAAGGCTCGTCGCCGCCGTTGTCGTCGCAGGTACGGCCGGCGCTTGCGCGGCCGGAGGGGGGCCGGCTGAATGAGGCTCATCCCGGTCCGAGCTGCACGCTCCCGGCAGGATCGAAAGCAACGCCGCGATCAGCAGCCATGTTCGCGTCCCTTTCATCACACATCCTTGATTTTGATCAGCACATGGGACTCAAATCCGAACGAAAAGGAAGGACTCCCGTCAGGTCCGGTCCGGCCTCTCCTACGAGGCAAAATTTCCGTGAAGCACGGACACCGGTGTTTATCGCCCAATCGGCGTGTTGGCTACGGAACGATCTCAACCGCCACCGGGTTCGACACAAAGTCCCACGGATTGTTCAGAGCGAATGCATAGTACATCGTGGTCCCCACCAACCCCGGGACCGGCGGGGCGTTCAACTGGGCGAAGGCTGTGCCCGAAGCGTCCAGGGTGCCGGAAAAGTTCCAGAAGACAGGAGTGTTGATCCAGGCGAGGATGAAGTCGGTGACGGCGTCCCAGTTCAGGCGGAGGGTTTCGAGACCACCGGGTAGTGGTATACCCGGGATAGTACCCGTAATCCCCCCAACGATGATGTAGTTGCGACCACTGTTGTTCAGCCTCCCTGTAAGGGTAAACTCGATTTTTCCGCCTGTGATACCGTAAACGACAAAAACGTCAGCTTCCAGCGGATGGATGCCAACAAACTCATCAGCCCCCATATCCACGCTTCCCATGTAAGGACGCGGGTCGCCGTCAGTGTCCTCGATCGGTGCACCTTCACTCGTGCCCCTGTTGATGCAAGGCGATAGCCAGGTCAGGTGGAAGTCATCATTCGAAGTATCAACGAACTGTGGGTTGGAGTCGAGGATGTCCGAAATATGAACCGGTCCATCTACCGTAATGGCCGTCTCCCCTCCTTCAATATCACAATATTTTACTTCGACACTACCAAGCACCGTCTCGGCGTAGATTTCAGAGCCATCTCCCGATATCCACACGGTTTCATTGTTCCAAACGATGTTGTTTATAAATGTCACCGTTCCGAATAACCCTATAATGTAATCTGCTCCGCCCGCATAAAAAGCCTCATTGCCATAGAACGTGTTGTTGATGACATGTATCTCACCTTGAACAGAACAAGCCTGCAATGCTCCCCCGGCTCCAACAATGTGTAGAGATCCAACATAATAGTCATCGTTGTTTGTGTTGTCATAAAAAAGATTATTCGAAAACACAACGATCGAATCCGTGTAGGATCCGCCGGTCACGAATGGTGCGCACCATCTTGCAGTATTACCATGGAATGTGCAGTTTTCGATATCTGTATGCTGATCGGTGATGAAACCCGAACTAATACCGATGTTATTGAACATTTCGTTGTTTCTGAATATTATTTTATCTCCATCGAGGTTATCGTTGTTTCTGCCAAAATCAACAATTGTCGCTCTCCAATCCGAAATCTCAGTAGGCACTATGTCATAGAATCTACAATCTTCAATCCTGGGATAACAGCCACTCGGACTATAGAGCCAGAGTACTGCCATCCCTTCCGCTCCATCTAAAGAGGTATCGTAAGAAAAGTCTGTAAAATCGCAATTTGCTATTTTCGTTCCGGTACCTTCCATATAGATCCCACAGCCTCTGGCTATCCATTTATCATTAGCCGAATTATAGTAATTGATTCCGGATCCATTCTTAATCGTAAAACCTTCCAGAGATGAACTCGTCCCTTCACCTTTATTAATTGTAACGACAGATCCGATTTTCCCTCCATCGAGAATACAAGTGGCAGGTCCGAGCAAGCTCTTGACAGTAATCGCCTTTCCCAGTAAATCGATATTCTCTACATAGGTCCCGGGCTTCACGATGATAGTATCCCCGTTCACGACTCTTGCATTGGCGATCGCACCTTGAATCGTCGGGTAATCGTCAGGAACATACCACGTAGCTTGGGAGTGGCAAAACGCTGGAACAATGATCAATAAGACGATCATAGTTGCAGTCTTCATCGTACACTCGCTCCTCTTACAACTGTCTCCAGGTGCGCCCATCATTGGCAAATTGGACGCTTCCACCTATGCAGTCGATTATACCGAAAACGAATGAGTCGATCGAGGTACTTCTGAAGACTTATGTGTTACACCTGAGGTCCGTTAAGTTTCGGAGGGAATCGAAATTACGCTGGACGAATCCGTCTTTTCGGCTTAAATGATTGTCCGTCATCCGCGATTCTGGATCCGAGACGATAAAGGCTGAAGCATCCGTCTAGGCATCCGGATCCGAAGAATTCAGAAAAATACCTCACATTAGGAAGGGGAACCAAACCATGAAGCACGTTTCCTTAAAGACCATTGCCACCTCTGGGCTGGCCGCTCTGGCACTCACCCTGGGCGCCCTCCAGCCGGTTGCCGGCGCTCAGCCGGTTGAAAAGTGCAAGATCTGCGACACCATCTTTCAGGAGATGGATCTCATCATGGCCTGCGAATACAGCATCCACAAATGGGATGAAGGGCTCGTCACGGACCTGCGCCTCATGAATCCATCCCTGGAGAAGCGACTCCGCGAGCTCATTGCCCGCGATCGGGACCTGACGCAGAAGTACATGCATCTCGGCAAGGAGGCCTGCGACCGCGATCTCTGCACGAGCTGCCGTGAGTACTTTGAATTCTTGAGGGCCGGTGTGACGCAGAGCTTCATCGACACCCCGATGGGCGCCATGACCGTGACGCGCGCAGCCGATCCTGCGCTGCTGAAGAAGTACCACGCCTGGGGCGACGGCATGATCGAGGCGGTGAAGCAGATGTCCGCCATGCTCGAGGCCGGCGCAATCGGCGGCGGGGAGCACGCCGGGCACGATGCGCATTGTAGCGCTCACGATGTGCATGGGGCACACGAGCAAGGCCACTCCGGGCAGAAACAAAAGGCGCTGCCGCAGATTCCCGAGGCCATGCTGGCCGAGCTCCGCAAATGCGAGATCTGCCGCGACTTCGCCGAGCATCCCGAGATCATGTTCAGCATCAAGCCCGAGGTTTCCATTCTCGCGAACGGACTGGTCATCAACCACACCGTGTCCGATCCTGCTATGCTGGCGACATACCACGAGCTGCACGATCGTCTCGACGATTCGGTGGAGCGGATGAAGGCCATGACCGCTGCCGAGGCCGCTAAGCGCCTGTGCAGTCACTGCCTGAAATTCGACGAGCTGTCCCGCGATGGAGCCGTGATCGACGGCGCCAAGACAGCCACCGGCTCCTTGACCCTGATCTCGGGCAACACCCCCGAGTTGCGCAGCAAGGTCCACGATTTCGGACTGTGGGTGATCAAAACGATGGCCGAATTCGAGGCGATGTTCGGCGCCACGGAGGAGCAGGAGCACTCCGGGGGGCGGTGATCCGCCGATCCGCTAGTCATCAACACGAATAGCACCGATGAGGGCCTGGTGGCACTTTCTGCGCGTTCAGCTCTCTGAAAAAAGGCGTTGCACGCGGATCGGTCCGCCGGGCCCTGAATCGAATGGACTCCGCCGCGTGCTGCGCCCCATGGCGATCAGCTCTTCTCGACGTTCTCCAGCGCGCGCAGCACGCGGCGAAGCCGGGACAGCGCAGTGATCGTCTGAGGTCTGGACTTCTCGATTCTGGACTGTGCCCGGAGATCGCCGGCAAAATCCTCGATAATGTCCGCGAGATCCACACCCAGGCCTATCTCGACGCTGGCCTCGATCTCCACATCGAGCTGCAGAAATTCGTTGTTCCCGCGTACGGTGAATCGGAGTCGTCGGTTCCAGGTTGTTGTCCCTGATACCAGAATCTCGAGAAAAAAAACGACCTACATCTCTTCGAGAAGTGACACCGCCTCTCGCCCCCAACGGCTCCCGAACTGTTTCAAAACCTCCTGCAACGCCTTCTTGCGCGCCTCCGGCTCCGGTAACACCTGCGCCTTCTGGATCATCTCGTCCCGGATGCCCAGGATGCGAGCCCGCATCTCCGCGATCACCTTGCGGTCCGCGTCCTCCGTCGCGCGTTGGTCCGCGAGGCTCAGGTCGTCCAGCGCCGCGCGGTACGCCCCGGTCGACTCGTGACCACCAGCCAACCCGTTCAGGTCAGGCGCGGACGGAAGCAGGGGCAGGATGTGCTCCGCGGGGATGCATGATCCTAGGGTCGCCTCGCCGAAAATCTTGGAAGCCACACCCACCACGCGCCCCTGGATGTCCATCAAGGGGCCGCCGCTGTTGCCCGGGACGATGGGAGCCGTGACCATGATGCTCTTTTCGATCTTGCGGACCTCCCCGACGGAGGGAGAGGTCTCGGCCTTCGTGGTCTCCAGGATGTTGATCCCGGTGGGGAAGCCGAGCACCATCACCGGATCGAGCTTCTCCAGCTTTTCGGTGGCCGCGGCGAGAGGCAGGGCCCTGACGGGGACCGTCGGGTTCGCCTTGAGCACCGCAAGATCGCCGTTATCGTAGGTGTGGATCCGCCCCTGGAAGGGCACGCCGGTCTCCAGCATCCGCACCGCGTTCTCGAAAGTGTCGGGAGCGGTGCCCACCACCTCGAGGTCATGCTTCAGGTTGGCGAAAGCGGCCTGCAGGCTGATGACCCCCTGCTCCGTTCGCATCTCGGTGCCTGCGGGCCACGCCGCCAGCACCAGCGTGGCCGGATCGATGGCAAATCCCTGGTCGATGAGCATGATGTCCTCGACGCTGAACTTCCACGGCTGGACCACGTGCTTGTTGGTCACGATGTGACCGGACGAGGTGACGAAGAAGCCCGATCCCATCGAGCCGCGCGGAATGCGCTGCTGGTCGAGGACCAGCTCGTACTGGATAAAGATCAGGAGGATCGAGCCGCCGTACTCCTTCTCGATCTCCTTGAAGGCAACAGCCCGCTTACGCACGCCATCAAGCTCCTTGCGGAGACGGTCCATCTCGGCCTTCATGAGGGCTTGGCGCTTCTTGTGTTCCTCGGTGAGCGATGTCTCGATGGCCTTCCGCTCATGCGCGGCTTTCTTGTCCAGCTCCTTGATCCGCTCCTCGAGTGCGGTCTCGTTCAGCTCTAAGCTCTCCTGGGATTCCCGGACCTTCCGCAGCGCGTCCTCCGCGTTGGTCCGCTCGAGCCCCATCGACTCCCTCAGCTCATCGAGGTGGATCCGATTCTCGTCGAGCTGCTGCTCGGTCTTGCTGCCGTAATGGACGAACGTAATCCAGATCACCACGGCGGCGACGACCACCGCCGCGCCCGCCACGATCTGCGAAATGCGCAGCTTGCGCCGAATCCCCAGCTCCTGCTGGATCTCCCAGAACAGGCCCGTCACGGCGATACGGCCGATCCCGAAGGAGCGGGCGCAGCGGTTGAGCAGCTTTCGCTCTTTCGGATCGATGGTGCCGTCCGCGTAGGCCACGCGGATCATCATTTTGAGGATCTGCAGGCGGTCGCTGGGCCTGCCCTTGATTATGTTGGGCCCGACGCACTCGAGATCCGTCTTCGCTTTTGTTTCCTCGGCGAACTCCTCTGAGACACCCAGAACCTCCTGGCAACGTTCCAGCAGGGATTGCTCGGAGTCGGTCACGAGTCTGTCCGCACGGGCGAGCACGATGAGATTTACGTATGCGGCTTCTTCTGGTTTCATAGAGATATTCACTCGAATGTTCAGACAGGGAGGCGAACTCCACGAAATTCGACTTTATGTTAATCCATGCGCTCCTGCTGAACAACATCCGAGTGCACCAAAAAAGGCGAATGAAGGCGGCTCCCGGGATTCTATTTTGAACGCACCCATTCCTGCGGAGTGGGCATTGAGGTGAACTCCGATCGAGAATCGGTGCTGATGGTCATCGAAAGGGAGCTTAGCGAGCCCGCCTGCTCGCTAAAACGTTGCCCTGAGCTCATAAAAGTACTCGTTCCACCACGCTTGCCACGGAGAATAAGCCTGATTGGCAGGCAATCTTTTTTTTATCCGCTGTTTTCTACTAGCCATCGGGCGTTAAAAAAAACGTTACTCGTATCAAAAGGCAAACGGTGTGAATTTATCGAGCTGTTGATTCTTGATGACGCGAAATCTAATGGCGCATGATTCCAAGTTGCCGACCTGACCCTCGGGGATCAGCGTCCGACTCGCATCTTCATCAATCTCTAGATATTTTCGTTGAAGGAGGTGGAGTATGAGAATCGTGGTAACACTTTCGATTATGTTGGTAATCCCGTCATTGATCGTTGCAGAGATTCTCCACGTACCTGCTGATTACCCTACAATCCAAAGTGCCGTTGACCCCGCGACAGCCGGCGACGTTGTACTGGTCGCCCCAGGAACCTTTGTGGAAAACATCCATTTTCCAGAAAAAAAGATCACCCTGCTGAGCGAGAAAGGTCCCAAACACACTGTGATCGAGATTGGTAGACAGGAGCACGACCTAGTGATCGTCGTGGCCATCCTCGTGGTCCTCGCCGGTTTCGTGATCTTGATCGTCGTGGTCGTCTTCATGGCCCTCATCGTGGTCCTCGCCGGTTTCGTGAGCATGATCATCACCGTGCGGCAGATCGACGAAGTACTGCTTGCCCTTCAGCACTAAAACGACCTGTCCTCCCAGACATTCGGCCTCGAGCACTGTATCCTGCGCCTGGTACCCCTGCGCCTCACCCTCGGCGCCCTCGATGGCGGCGGCAACGAGCTGCAGCGGCCCGTCCGCCGTCTTGAGATTGACCTGGGGCGGCTCGTCGAGCGCGAGCTGCTCCTTCATGTCTTCACTGGTCACATAGAAACAGAGCGTTCCGCCTGCGTGATCGTGTAGGACCTCCAGGTGAGCCACGTGTTCCCCCACAACGACTACCTCGCCGCCGTGAGGACCTTCGGCGTGGCTGTGGCCGCCATCGTCCTCGGCCCCAGCGTCTTCGTGATCGTGATGCGCATCGCCGCACCCCACGATGCCCACGACACACCCGACCACCACGAGGAGTAGCACGCCGGACAACTTATACATCGACGACTTCATATTTCTCATTGTAAATCCTTTCAGGTTGTTATTTTTCGGGATTCAAAAGCACGCCATCTGGAGCTCCGAAAGACCGCTCGATCGCGGCCGTGGCTTCATCCTGTTCCGGGCCGGCGGCGGCCAGCCGCTCGGCCTCGGCTCTTCCAAAGAGCCAGAACATGGCCGGCCTCACCAGAAAATCGAGCAGGGTGCTCGAGATCAAGCCACCGATAATCACCGTGGCCACGGGATAGAGGATCTCGCGCCCCGGTTGCCCCGGCGCCAGGGCCAGCGGGATCAGTGCGATGCCCGTGGTGAGCGCCGTCATGATCACCGGCACCATGCGTTCCTGCCCCGCGCGCACGATCATGGCCGCCCCGAAGGGCTCTTGCTCCTCGCGCATGAGGTGCAGGTAGTGATCGATGAGCAGAATGGCATTGCGCGACGCGATGCCAGCCAGGGAGATGAAGCCGACCAGCGTGGCCACCGAGACCGTCTGGCCGCTGAGTACGATATACACCACGGCGCCGATGAACGCCATGGGGATGCTCATCAGCACCTGCAGGCTGAGGTTGATCGATCGGAAGTGGAGGTAGAGCACGACGAACATGGCGACCAGCGAGACGATCCCGAACAGGGTGATCAGCCGGGTGGCTTCCTGCTGCGATTCGAACTGGCCGCCTACACGGATCGAGTACCCCGGCTGCCTCGCGAGCTCTTGGCGGATCGGCGCAAGCACCCGCTGCACGTCGGCCACCACCTCGCCCAGCGACCGGCCGGCCACGTTGTGCTGCACCGCGATGCGGCGCCCCACGTTCTCCTTGTTGATGTTGTTGGGTGTTTTGCTCAGCTCCACGGAGGCGACCTCCGAGAGCCGCACCCGGCTGCCCACACCAGGGGCTTCCAGATAGAGGTTGCGGATGCTGTTCAGGTTCAGGCGGTCCTTCTCCTCGAGCCGCATCACCACGGGAAAGGTAAACTGCCCCACCTGCATGGTGGAGATGCGCTCGCCCTCGAGAGCCAACTCCACCGCCTCGGCCACATCGCTCACGCTGAGGCCGTAGCGCGCCAGCTGCTCCCGTCGCGGGGCGACCACGATGTGATCGACGAGCACCTGCGGTTCGGTAAAGAGGTCCACCACGCCGGGGATCGGCCGCACGGCCTCCTCCACCTCGCGGGCCACGCGGCGCAGCACGTGCAGATCGGGGCCGAACACCTTGATGGCCACCTGCGCCTTCACACCTGACAGCATATGGCTCAGCATATGGTCCAGCGGCTGGCTGACCTCGACCATCACGCCCGGAAATTCCTCGGCCAGCTTCTCGCGGATCTCGCCAATAATCTCCTCGCGCGACCTCTCGGCATCGTCCTCGAAGGTCACGATGGCGTGGGAGAAGTTGACGCCATGCACGTGCTCATCGCCCTCGGCACGGCCGGTGCGGCGCCCCACGTGTTTGACCCCCTCCACCTGCGCCAACAGCCGGCCCAGCCTGCGCCCGAACGCGCTGGAGGCGTCCAGACCGGTCTCGGGTGGTAGATAGAGATTGATCTGCGCCACGCCTTCGTTGAAAGCCGGCAGGAACTGGGTGCCCTGGTTGAAGAGCACGAACATGCCACCCGCCACCAGCGCGATCAGCACGCAGATGATCGGGATAGGCCTTTCGATGGCAAAGGAGATCGCACGTCCCGCCAGGGCCTTGAGACGGCGCACGAGCCAGGAGTCCTGCAGCCGCTCCAGCCTGTTGCTGCGCGCGAGCAGGAGCGCACAGAGCACGGGTGTGAGGGTGACGGACACCGCGAGGGAAGCCAGGATGCTCGTGATATAGGCTACCCCGATCGGTGTGAACAGGCGTCCCTCGAGACCCGTGAGATAGAAAAGCGGCAGGTAGACCACTACCACAAGAAAAGTCCCGATCAGAATCGGACGCCGCACCTCGCTCGAAGCCCGGAACACGACCTGCAGCGGATGGCGCCGCTCCGACACGGGCCGGCGCGCGTTCTCGCGCAGCCTCCTGAAGACATTCTCCATGTCCACGATGGCGTCGTCCACCAGAGCTCCCACGGCGACGGCGATGCCTCCCAAGGTCATGGTGTTGATCGAGAGGTCGAAGAGCGTGAACATGATCGTCGTGATCGACAGGGAGATCGGGATGGCACTGAGCGTGATCAAGGCCGAACGTTTCGATCGCAGAAAGAGGAAGAGCACGACGATCACAAGCAGGGCGCCGATCCACACCGCTTCCACCACGTTGTCCACGGCCCGCTCGATGAATTGCGCCTGCTGGAACACGTCGTTCAAGATGACGATGTCATCGGGCAGCCCTTCCTGGATCGAGGCCAGCTCGGCGTTGATGGCGCGAGTGATCTCGACGGTGTCGGTGTAGGGCTGCTTGGCCACGGCCAGGATGATCCCTGGCTCACCGTTGATGCCGGCATCGCCGGTACGGATCGCCGCCGGGCCGAAGGCCACGCGGGCCACGTCCTTGATGCGCACGGGACGCACCGGGTGCGGATCGATCACGGCGTTGGCCAGTTCCTCCTCGGTGGCGAGCAGCCCGGTCACGGTGATCATCGGCGCCTTGTGCCCCAGATTCAGGAAGCCCCCGGAGACGTTGATGTTGGATGCCGGCATCGCGGCGGCCACGTCTTCCAGGGTGACCTTGAACGCCCGCAGCTTCTCCACGTCCACGATCACCTGGAGCTGACGGGGGGCGCCGCCGGCGGTGACTACCATGGCCACTCCCGGAATCGACATGAGCCGGTACTTGATGTGGTACTCGGCCAAAGTGCGCAGCTCATCGGTATGGGTGCGGCCACTGCGCGAGCGCACGCCGATCATCTGGATCTGGCCCATGATGCTGGTAACCGGCGCCATCTGGGATTCCACGCCGGGCGGCAGCTTGGAACGTGCCAGTTGCAGCTTCTCCTGTACGATCTGGCGGTTGCGATAGATGTCGGTGTCCCAGGCGAACTCTACGAAGATCATGGCCAGCCCGCGACCCGATTCGGAGCGCACGCGTATCACGTCGGTGGCGCCGTTGAGGGTCTGTTCCAGCGGCAAGGTCACGAGCCTCTCGATGTTCTCGGGGACCATGTCGTGCGCCTCGGCCAGCACGATCACCGTGGGCCGGTTGATGTCGGGCAGCACGTCGATCGGCCGGTTGACGGCAAGAAATGCCCCGTAGGTCGCCGCCAGCAGAGACGCAGCGATGATCAAGAGCTGGTTCTTCAACGAAAAGGCGATGATCCGGTTCAACATCTCACTTCGTGTCCTTCTCGATTAACCCTCTGACGACCAGGACCGCGTTGATCGATCTTTCGAGATCGTATTCGTTTTCGCGTCATTTGATCCACAATCCTCTCGGTGAAGCGTCTTCATCGGCAACCAATTGCAGCACACTCGATCAGTGATTGTGACCGGCGTGTGCGCCGCCGGAGTCGGCCCCGCCCTGCGAGCGCAGCGCCAGCGCCAGGGTGAAGGCGCCGTGACTCACGATCGGATTGCCCGGGTAGATATCGGAGGACGCAGGCAGCACGGCGACTTCGTGGTCCTGATAGAGAACCTCCACCGGGACCTTCTGAAAACCCTCGGCGCTCTTGCGGAACACGATCTTGTCGATGCCCTCATCGACGACGGCGGCGGCGGGCAGGATGTAGACCTTGTCCAGGATTTCGATAGGCACGCGCAGCTCATAGCGCTGGCCTAAGCGCAGCTCCCAACTGCGGAAGGCGCGCCCCTCCGGGCAGTCGTGGCTGCTAAGCGGCGCGTTGACCACCGGAATGAACGCGATCGTCCGGCCGTCGTCGCCGCTGGTGATCTTCTGGACCCTGAGCTCCTCCAGGAGCGGTGCGGTTCCTGGAACGAGGGGATGGGCCTCCATCTCGACGTGAATGGTCATGGCGTCGATGACCATGGCCGTCTCGCTGTCGGTGGGCTCGGCGCGTAGGTAGAGGCAGCGGGGATCCTCCAGGATCAGCAGCGGCTCGCTCTCCGCCACGTACTCGCCGGGTTTGACCAGCAGGTCGCGCACGTCCCAGTCGGGGGCACTGTCGGGGGCGCGGATCTCAACGAGCGGAGCGAGCGCTCCCAGTGCGCACAGCTCTCGCAGGTTTTCCAGGTTGTGACCCTGCTGCAGGAGCCCGCCGATCTGCAAGAAGCAACCGGCGGCGCAGCTCTCGTTCCGCAGCCAGTCGAGCATCGAACGGTTCGCGAGATCGCCGGCGACCAGCTCGGCGATGGTGGCCACCGCCCAGGCGGTTTCGCGGGTTTCTTCCGGTAGAGTCGCGTAGATCTCCTGGGCCAAGGGGGTCCAATAGCCGTTGTGCTTGAGAGCCTCGAGCCAGATCGTGGCGTCCACCTCGGGGATCTTGCCGCGTTCGATTTCGTGGATCTGATCGGCGCCCAAGCCGTGAAACTCGAGCTCGTCGATCACGATCGCCAGCTCGCGCTCGGCCTGCATCAGCTCGTACTCGACCTTGATGATCTCCTTGGCCGGCAGCACCGGGATCTCGTCCTCGCCGTTGGAGAAGCCGCGCAGCCGCTCGAGTTCTTTTGTGAGGATTTCCACGGCGATGGTGGCCCGCCGCAGGTTGCCGATCGAGTCGTGCAGGTTTTCGTTGACCGGTTTGAGCACCTCGCCCGTGAGGGTCAGTTCCACGCGCGGCAAGGGGGCGCGGATCAGCGTGACCAGCACGTCACCGGTCTCCACCCTGGAGCCGAAGCGGGCCGACACCGATTTGATCCGCCCGGGGACCGGTGTATACACCTCCTGGAGGAAGCCCGGCTCGGCGGTGACCACGGCGGCCACAGGCTGGTAGCGCACAAATGACGTCAGCACCGCCTCCTCGACGCGCACTCCCAGGTTCTTCAGAGCGCTGGAAGAAAACGCGGGAGCGCCGGCGTGATCGTCAGCGGCGGCGCTGGCCCCGTGCCCGTCGTCAGCCGCGGAGGGCACCGCGATCTTGACCGCGCCGTACCAGCCGCACATCAAGCCCAATGCGGTGGTGATGAGGCTGAGCACCAGGATGGACATTGTTTTCAAAGGCATGACGGTTCTCCAATCGATCGATCTACAGATCGAGAGTGTTGTCTCTGGACTCGGAATCCCGAACCCGAAACCCCTTATCGTCCTCGAAAGGGCGCAACGTGGAATCGTCGGCGCCGTTCCCCAGGTTCTCGCCGGGGAAAAACGACAGTGGAGTCCCCATGATCTGCTCCATGTGGCTCATGATCTCGCGGATCTCGCGCTCGCTCTCGAGCAGATCCACCATGTAGGAGCGCGTGGTTCGTTCGACCTCGAGGTACTTGAGCGAGTCGATCGTACCGGCCTGGATCGCCTGCAGGGCGACATCGAGGTTGGTGCGCGCCTGGGGCAGGATGGTTCCCTCGAGCAGCGACCAGCGCATCGTGGCCAGGCGATAGGCCTCGAACGATCCTTCCAGCGCGGCCAGCAGCCGGTTCAGGGCGGCTTCGTAAGCAGCGCGGACCTCGGCGCGTTCTCCCTCGGCGTCGGCGATACCCTGGCGGTTCCGATCGAAGAGCGGCAGCGCGAGCCCCAGGCCCAGGCCCCAGACCTTTTTTGTCTCACCTGGGTCACCGGCGATAGAGGTGCCGATCTCGAGATCGGGGTACTGCTTGGCGATCTCGAGGCGCAACGTCTGCTCGGCCACTTCGTGGCGTGAGCGCAGCCTCGCGAGCTCGGGATTGTTGGCCACGAGGATCGCCTTGGCCTGCTCGAGGGCGGGGATCTCGGCGTCGATGGCCGGCAGCTCGCCGGTCACCACCTTGCGGACCTGGTGAGCGGCGACACCGATCAGGGCCGCGAGCTCCTGCTCGATGGCCGCGGTTTGCGCCTCGCTGCGTAACACCTCCGCTTCGCGCTGGTCCCCTTCCAGTTTCAGGATGCCCACATCGAGCTGGGAGAGATAGCCGGCTTGCGCCAGGCGATGGGCCAGATCCAACGACCTGAGAGCTGACTTCCAGATGCCCTGCTGGATTGTGAGGCCCCGGCCGGCCAGCACGCGCTCGGCGTAGAGCTCCCGCAGGCGCAGATACTCCTCGCGATGTCGAACGACCAGATCGATACGCGCCGCCTCTGCGAGGGCCGCGTTGAGATCGTCCTGGATCGTGAGCCGGCGGCTGAGCGGAACTGTGAAGCCGAACTCGATCATCGGCTGGATGCGGCGGGAGGAGCCCTCATCATCCAGGTCGAAACCGATCTCCGGACCGGCGGCGATCGTGGGGTTCGGGAAGGGAGTGGCGATCGAGGCAACTCCGTGCAGTTTGTGATACCGGGCGCGCGTCTCGTGCAGCGCCGGGCTGTGTACGCTTAGCAACCAGGCCGCCGCCAAGAGCCCCCCCTCGGGTGAACTCTGGTCGGTCCCTCTCTGGTCGGTCTGTGCCTCGAACGTTGCCGCAGGGAGAGCCTCATCGCCGATCGCCCCCCCAGAGAGCGCCCCCTCCGAGAACGGCTCGGCGAGCAGATTGCGCGCTTCCTCCACCTCGCGCAGGATCTCGAGGGGTACGAGCGGCTGCGGCCGGTAGGACTGGCATCCCACCCCGCAGAGGACGAGAAACGCGGCTGGTAAGGCCAGCGACGGTAAGCGGTCGAAGCGCATGGAATTTTCCTTTGAGGAGGACCTGTTTCCCGGGTGCAAATTGACGTTCGATTCAACATGGAGGCGCCGTCGACGCCGGCGCAGGATTTCGTTGGAACGAAAATCTTGGTCTAGATCAGAAGCTGAGCGTTCTGAATGAAGAGTGGCTGTGCAGGTGTGATGGTGGCTCGATTATTGGGCCATCCCGGAAGCTCGATGCCTTTGAGCGCATCGTGCAGGCTTCGGTTGATGAACCAAAGCGGCGCTCCGTGCGGAACGTGACCGAGCCGTTCGTGCTGCGGCTTGTCGAAGAAGCCGATCAGGAGAGAGACGAGCAAGTCATGGTCTTCGTCACCCGGGCAGTAGTGACGGTGATTTTCGCGTGGAGCCGGCCCCCGGCCGCCCTCGTCGCCGAGCACCGCGTCATGGTGTTCACCGTCGGTGGCCCCTGAGAGATGTGTTGCGAGACAGCTATGATCCTCGGAGGCCACCAGACAGGGCAGACAGACGATACCGTTGCCGCCGAGAATGCCGGTCAGGATCAGGATATAAGGGGCGATACGCAACATTTGCAACGAAGACCTCATGACAGAGTAAACTATACTACTTTTATATGAACTCTCCAGGTTGTGGCAACTCTTTTTTTCTCGAGCATGCCGGGCTGGTGAATCTCGAAGGTTGATCGTGGTTGCCGGTGATACCTGCTCGTACGGTCCGTTCTCATTCCAGTTACGGGTTTGTCCGGATGCGTCTTTCGATTTGGGAGTATACCGTATTCGTCCTGATCGATCCCACCACGAGCTCCTGTCCGTGTTACAATCAGAAACAACATACAGAGAGGCTCGGCTCGTGTTGAACGAGATTGTTTAAGAGAGGTGACCATGACATCCGATCCCAAACCGTGGAAGCTGCTGCGCACCGAACAGAGCCTGGACTTACAGCTCTTCCAGGCCGAGTTCCGCTGGCTTCAGAACCCCCGCAACGGAAAAAATTTGAGGCGGCTCGTGCTGAACTCCCGCGACTGGGTGAATGTGACAGCGATCACTCCCGAAGGGAAAATCGTGCTCGTGCGCCAGTATCGTTTCGGCGTGGACAAGGTGACCACCGAGATCCCCGGCGGAATCCTCGATCCCGGCGAGACCTCGAAAGAGGCGGCGATCCGCGAGCTGCGCGAGGAGACCGGGTACACGAGCGACAAGTGGACCTGCCTGGGTCCGGTGGAGCCCAATCCGGCGTTCCAGACCAACCTGTGCCACCAGTGGCTGGCCGAGGAGGCGACCAAGACGCACGCGCGCGACCTGGATGACGGCGAGGATATTACTGTGCTGACACTCACCCTTGAGGAGGTGCGCGAGGAGATCAAGTCGGGCAGACTGAGCCACTCGCTGGCGCTGTCCGGCCTCTCCCGCGTCTTCGACCTCTGGAGCGATCTCAGCCGCTACGGTTTCTCCGAAGAGGACGCGCCCCCCGGCTCGCCGTAATTACGATCTCTCCCTCGAGCTCATTGTCCCCATGTCGCGAGCCAGGCCGGGTATGATACTTCCTCTCGTCGCACCCGCCCCACGTCCATCGATCTCGCACCGGAAGATGGTGCCGCAAGGAGCCTTACTGCCTCTTCGTGAATGCTGAATCGAAACCCCCTCGAAAAAGACCCAAAAAAGAGAATAATTTCATGCTAGGGTCCAAGTCGGGTTCACGCATATATCAGCAGAAAACTGCAATACTTCGGCCGATATCCTCGCTTCATTTCGAGTGACAATCCTGGAAAACACTTACAGAGGAGGATCGAACATGCTCAGGGTAATAGTGGCAATCAGCTTGACATGTTTACTAGGTGCCATCGGTTCTGCCCGGATCAGCGTCCCTTCACTCCCCGAGGACGTGGCAGCCCCTCCTGCAGCGAAGGCCTGCGCCAGCGCACCTTTCGGCCGGCAGCCGCTCTGTTTCATCGAGAATCAGGGGCAGGTGGAAGTCTTCGCGGCAAAGAGCGCTGAGTTCCCGGAGTCCGTAACCCTGTATGTGGACGACGACAACATCTACGGTCCATGGTACGGCTCTCACGAGTTTCCGTTTCAGTACGTCCAGGACGGTATCGATGCCGCCGCGCCAAGCGACACCGTTCTCGTTCTTCCAGGAAGCTACCGGGAAAACGTCGATTTCCACGGCAAAGCCATCACGGTGCGAAGTGACGAGGACGGTGAGTCTGGAACCTACGACATCTCTCCCGGCGCCACCACGATCGACGGCTATCAAAACGGAAGTACCGTGCTGTTCGAGAACGGCGAAACCTCGACAACAGTACTCGACGGATTTACGATCACCAACGGCCTCGCGACAGGATACGGCCAGGCAGTGGGTGGCGGCGGCATCCGCTGCGACAATTCCTCGCCGACAATCAAGAACAACATCATCAGCGCAAACGAATCCACGAACGACGGCGGCGGCATTCAATGCTGGTATGCTTCACCAACGATCACCGACAACACCATCCACGGAAACAATGCTGGCTACGAAACATCACGTGGCAATGGTGGTGCCATCGGCTGCGAGTTCTCATTCGCAACGATCACCGGCAACATCCTCACCGGGAACAGCGCTGGCTATGGCGGTGGCGGAATCTACTGTTACTATTCCAGTCCGGTAATATCCATGAACATCATTGATAGCAACACCGTCAGCCTCTATGGGGGTGGAATCCTCTGTTGCTGCAATTCTTCCCCGGTCATCACCAACAACTCGATCACCGGAAACCACTCCGATATGGACGGCGGTGGGGTAGCTTGCCACTTTACCTCTCCGGAGATCGTCAACAACCTCGTCGAAAACAATTCAGCTAGCGGAGACGGAGGCGGCATCTGGAGCGGTGCCAAAGCGTCCATCCCGACGATCACCAACAATACCGTTATTCGCAACAATGCGGGTAGAGCTGGTGGCGGGATCTGCTGCAGCTCTTATTCTTCCCCGGTGGTTATCAACACGATCGTCCGTAACAATTACGCGCCGATCGGAGCGGAAATCTCCACGGAGCACAGCAGTCCATCCGTCACCTACAGCGACGTGAAAGGCGGCTGGTCCGGGATCGGCAACATCGATGACGACCCGCTGTTTGCCGACGGTCCGCTCGGCAACAGGTACCTCAGCCAGTCCGCTGCCGGTCAAACGGAGGTCAGCCCCTGCGTGGACGCCGGTGATCCGTTGTCAGTTGTGGTCGTCGGCACCACGCGCACCGACCAGGTTCAGGATGTCGGCACGGTGGACATGGGATATCACTATCCTCTCGAGATTCCCGAATTCGCGCTGCTCATCGATCCCAACCCGCTCGTCGCCCAACAGAGCGCGACCTTCACGATGACCGGCGGCAATCCGCTCACAAACACCTACATCGCCTACGGCTTGGAGGGGATGGGAACCATCTTCGTTCCGACGCTGAACGTGGTTTTGAAACTCATATTCCCTGAGAAGGGCGCCGGTCCGAGAGCCACCAATTCCGCGGGCACTGTCAGTTGGACGCTGACGATCCCATGGAATCTTGCCGGCCTGGATATCTATTTTCAGGGCGTGCAGTTCGGCAAGGCAACGGCTGTCGTTGTCGCGCCGGTGCAGTAAGGCCAAGCGATCACGAGACTCGAAGGTAACGGGCCAATTGCTCGAAAGGTACGGCGACAGTGTGGTCATTATCGGTGCACGCTGAGCTCCACCCAGTCTTACCACACGTTTCGGGACACGTCATCGAATCGTCGCGAACACCTCGATTCGGACCACCCTGACACCGCATACTCGAGGAAAATAGTCATGCGTCCCTTCCTGAGCCAATTCAAAAGCCGATATGCAATCGATTTCTGCTGTCATACCTTTAGTCTGACTCTCCCTCTCCTGGATTCTTCATTTCCGCGAGCAGCGCCCGATACTCCGCGGTCTTCTCTGGTTTTTCCCATGCCGTGGAGACACGGATGAGGTAATTCAGTGCGTCCTGGATCATCGCGCACATTTTTTCGGACGTGGCCTGACGATCTCCACAGGCCAAGAGGAATTGGGACTCGGCTTCTTCGTAGCGCTTTCTTATGAAAAATAGATATTTCCCATACCCGATATGATAAATCATCCTGTCCTGATTCTTCGATGGCAACGTCCTTTGTGAGATTTTTGCGATCTGTTTGAATATTTCATCTGCTTCAGCGTACTTTTTATTCCTGCAGATCACATTGACCAAGCTGTACATCGCCTTGAGCGTGATCGCGCTCTCCTCACCCAGGCTTTGGCGGCTGGCTTCTACACACCGCCGGAGGATTGACTCGGCTTCCGAAAACTCACCGCGGCTCAGTAACACGCCAGCCAGGAGATTCATCGAAAGAAGTGTATCAGGGTGCCCCTCCCCCAGGTTGACGGAACGGGCTTCGAGCGCCGTTGTGATGAGTTGTTCGGCTTCATCACATTTGCGCTGTTCCAGTAACGTGAAGCCGAGATTGTTCATCGTGGTGAGCGTATCCCGGTGGTTTTCCGGGAGGATTCTGCGACGTGCACTCAGAACATCCCGGTAGATCGACTCAGCCTCTGAGTATTTGTGCTGGCGATCGAGCACGAGTGCCAGGTTGTTCATCGACGCAAGTGTTTGTGGAGCGTCCGCGCCGAGGACACGGCGTTGGCATCCCAAGATCATCCGGTTAAGCGCCTCGGCCTCGGACAGCTTGCCCTGGTCGCTGAGAACCAGAGCCAGGTTGTTCGTGGTGTTGAGTGTGTCCTCGTGTTCGGCAGGTAGGACCCGGTTTTGAGTCTCGAGCGCCCGACGCAGGAGTGATTCGGCCTCGCTATACTTTCTCTGCCTGCAGAGCGCAAGACCCAAGTTGTTCATGGAGATGAGCGTCTCACGGTGCTCCGCACCCTGACGGCGGCTATGTGCATCCATCGCCATTCTAAAAAACGTCTCCGCTTCGGACAGCTCACCCTGACTCAAGAGCACACCAGCCAGATTATTCACCGAACTGATCGTTTCCTGGTGATCGTCGCCCAGAGCTCGGCGTCGGAGATCCAGCGCTATTGTAAACTGGTCTCTTGCAGGCTCGAAATCGCCGAGCTTCCAGTAGGTCGTTGCAATGGTATTTCGAAGGGAGGCTTCGATCTCGGGCTGGTCGAAAAAACTCGTGTCGATCCTGGCCAGCGCGGTTTCCAGAATGTCCACAACCCTGACGTCCTTCCCCTTCCTGCCCGGATCCGGCGAAGCCATCAAGGTTTGCAGAAAGTCATTGATCATGCGCGTTTTCGCGGTTTCCTTCTCAGCTTCGGACTGCGCCTCCAGCGCTGACTTTCTCTCATTCAGAATCCGGGGATAGGACCAGAGCACCACATAAAGATAAAACGAAACCAGAGCCAGCAAAGCCACAGCAGCCGCTGCACTCTTCGCGGGGTTCCGCCTGGCCATTTTCAACATCCCCGTCATGAGACCGGCTGGCTTGGCCAGGATCGTCTCGTTGTTCTGAAGCCGCTCCAGATCGTTGACAAAGTCCGCCATTGTCTGGTAGCGACGGCGCGGTTCCTTTTCGATAGCCTTCAAGATCACCGTGTTCAGATCCTGCGAGATCGCCGGTTTCAAACGGCGCGGAGGTACGGGTTCCTCCGACAGGATCTGATGAAAGACCTGCTCGGTTGTTTCGCCATCGAAAGGGACTCGCCCCGTTACGGCTTCGTAGAGCGTCACGCCGAGAGAGTAGATATCTGTTTTTGCGTCAATCTCGTCGCCCCTCGCCTTGACCTGCTCAGGGGAAGCGTAGTGTGGAGTGCCGCGGAATTCGCCGGTGAGAGTCAGAGTGGACAACTTCACGTGCCTCGCCACACCAAAGTCCAAGAGCATTGCGTGACCCTCGGGATTGATCCGAATGTTGGAAGGCTTCACATCACGGTGTACGATCCCGGCCTCGTGGGCACAGTCGAGGGCTTGGGCGATGTCCTGGATCCACCGCAAGATTTTGGATGTTGGAATCCTGTCTTTACCTACCGCTGCCTCTCGAAGCACTTTGTTGAGCCCTTCGCCGGGGATAAGTTCCATGACGAAATAGCGCACCCCTTTCTCCTCACCGCTTGCATGCACGGTGACGATGTTAGGGTGCCGGACCCTACAGATGGCTTCGATCTCGCGCCGGAAGCGCTTGGATGCCTCGAATGATCCCTCATGTTCCGGGCGGATGACCTTCAAGGCCACCTCGCGCCCGAGTGACTCCTGCACGGCCAGATAGACCACACCCATGCCGCCTTCACCGAGGCGCCGGATCACTCGGAAATCGCCGAGCCGTTCGAAGGGCAGGTCCGGCTCGACGTCGAGCACTTCTCGTTGCGATGCTTCGGCCACACCCTGTCGAACGAGCGGCTCCCATGCCGGCTTGTCGAAAAAGCTGGCCCCATTCGCGTCGCTTGCGAGGAGCGCCTCGACTTGCTCCTTCAACACGGCATCTCCGCCGCAAGCTTCCTCGAGAAAGGCGGACCGTTCGGCCGGTTCACGTTCCAGAGCCGCGTGAAAGAGCGCTTCAATTCGTCCGATTTCGTCATCCGTCATTTTTCGAGCTCCTTTCCGCGTTGACGAAGGTGGCGTGATCTTTCGTGGCGTCATGATCGCCGGAAGATCGTGTTGTCAGCCTCTTGGAGATCGTGGGTATCGAAAACCCCTCGAAAAAGATCCAAAAAAATAATTTCATGCTAGGGCCTGGGTCGGGTTCACGCATATATCAGTGGAAAACTGCAATACTTCGGCCAATATCCTCGTATAATTTCGAGTAGAAATCCCGGCAAAACTTTTGCGAAGGAGGATCGAACATGCTCAGGGTAATAGTGGCAATCAGCTTGACATGTTTACTAAATGCCATCGGTTCTGCCCAGATCAGCGTCCCTTCACTCCCCGGGGACGTACCAGCCCTCCCTGTAAAAAAGACCTGTGCCAGCGCACCTTTCGGCCGGCTGCCGCTTTATTTCATCGAGAATCAGGGACAGGTGGACGAGCAGGTGGCCTTTTACATCAAGGGATCCGACAAAATTCTCTTTTTCACGACCGACGGGATCACCTTCGCCCTCTCGGGCGACGAGAAAGCCGAAGGACAACACTGGGCCTTGAAGCTGGGCTTCGTGGGTGCAAATCCTGCGGTGAAGCCTCGCGGTGAAGAGCTGCAAGCAGCGGTGTTCAGCTACTTCAAGGGCGCGCAAGAAGACTGGAATGCCGGTGTTCCGACCTACGGCAGGCTCGTCTATCCAGACCTCTGGCCGGGTATCGACCTGGTCTATACGGGGTCCGTGAACCAACTCAAGTACGAATTCGTGGTGTCGCCAGGCGCGGACCCGGAACAAATCCGGCTGGTTTACGAAGGTACCTCGGATGTGGCGGTAACCGAATCGGGTGCGCTGAGGGTTCGGACACCGATCGCTAGCTTTGAGGACGCCCCTCCCGTCGCCTTTCAGGAGGTGGACGGCGAGCGGGTGGCGGTGTCCATGGCGTACGCTCTGGACAAGGAGACTCAAGACGACACCTGCACCTACGGCTTCCAGGTAGGGAGCTACGATCCGACCAGACCCTTGATCCTCGATCCGGCCGTGCTGGTCTACTGCGGTTACATCGGCGGGATGAGAGAAGATCGAGGTTACGATATCGCTACCGACGCGTCGGGGAATGTCTATGTGACCGGTAAAACACTCTCCTCGGAGACAAGCTTTGGGTGAAATTTTTGGTGTACGCATTTTTATATGAAAAGATATTAATATACTAGAAATTCGGTCCCTTTTCTGGTTTATGTAAGGTTGTAAACAAACATCATTTACATATGGACAGAAAGGAAC
>Ga0190284_1000303_pt1 | contig 32178 bp, 21 predicted proteins | sample 48691812_MG_FD_161668 | JGI IMG/M metagenome (GOLD analysis project Ga0190284, IMG submission 161668) | Hydrothermal vent microbial mat bacterial communities from Southern Trench, Guaymas Basin, Mexico - 4869-18-1-2_MG | ecosystem: Environmental > Aquatic > Marine > Hydrothermal vents >...
ACCTTTTTTCCGTGCGCATTTCTTTACTGATAATTCCTCACGCTAAATCCTTGATCTCGGCCACGAAATACCGATTTACGGTGCCTATGCCGATTTCAGGCTACCCACACGAACGTCAGGAGAGCCTAAAGTACTCGCAAAATTCGCGGCTCAGCCCCAACGGCTCGGTGATCTCGAGGGTGAATACTATTCCACGGTCATGTGGGATGAAACCAACCGCCAGAAGGACGGCACCATCAAACGCCAGACCGGCTTCCCCGATTCAACAAAGCACTGGATCCTCTCGGGCCCCCACTTCTACGTGGGCACGCCTTTCTTCAAAACTCCAAGGGCAGTGTGTGATACAAACCGGGCCTACGACAATCTCGACCTGACGGTCCTGCCCGACAACTACCTGCCGCACACCGCACGTGCCCTGGGGGGCGCAGAAGCGGGTGACTGAGTTTTATCGGTTGATTAATCGCGAGATGTTGAGCCAAGCTGGTGAGCGAACATTTGTGCCTTTTATAGCCCCTCCAGAGGTTGGTCATGTCCATACTTGTTTCTCGATCACACTTAGAACTTCTATCTATTTATTGGATCTATTTTCTTTAGCGATCTCTATACCAATAGACTTCAAAGTCAAGTCAACCGGCATGGGACACGCCAATAAAAACGTATTGATGCAACTTCCAATTTTGACCGATGATTGCCCTTATCGTAAACAGATGTGGTTGCGTGCCCTCACCCTCAACTGCCTCACCACGCACTACGCACCCCTCTGGCAAGAGTGCTTTGACAAAGCCTTCACCAGGGACCGCTGGGCCAAGCAGGATCCACGCCTGGACAACGTCTTCTTCCGTAATTTAACACCTACCTGGCAACGCACCTGCGCCCTGCGCACCCACTTCGAGCGCCGCCAGGCGCTGATCGAGATCGACGTGCTCGCCGCGCTGGCCCTGGGGCTCACCCTCGAGGAGCTGCAAACGATCTACCGCGTGCAGTTCCCCGTGCTGCGCCAGTACGAGCAGGACACCTGGTACGATCAGTGCGGGCGGATCATTTTCACCAACAACAAGGGGCTCTCCGGTGTGGGCCTGCCGCGCAAGGGCAAACCCAAAGAGGGCACGATCGGCTGGGAGGATGTGCGCGGCAAAAAGAGTGGCACCGTGGAGCAGACCGTGATCGACGACACCCAGCCGGACGGACCGCGCGAGCGGGTGATAGTCTACGAGGCGCCCTTCGATCGCTGCGACCGCGAGCGCGACTACGCCGAGGTCTGGCGCGCCTTCGAAGAGCGCCAGGTGACGGGAGGTAACTCATGATCCCTTCGGTGCTGGCCGGCAAGGTCAAGCGTGGTGTCGAGGACTTCCTGCGCACCACTTTCCCGATCACCAACCCCTTCTTCCACGACGCCCAGGGAAAGAGCATCGTCGAGCACTTTCTCGATGAGCAGCCGGGCATCTTCAAGGGACCCTACGTGTCGGTGCAGCTCCCCTTCCAGCAGCGCAGCGCAGGGGACGATGATCCTGACGGCGCCGGCCGCTTCGAGGGTGTGAACCTGGACTTTATTCCTTACCTGCACCAGGAACAGGCTTTTGCGCGGCTCTGCGGCGAGGCACCGCGCTCCACGTTGGTTGCCACCGGCACCGGCTCGGGCAAAACCGAGTGCTTCCTGCTGCCGATCCTCGAGCACTGCTACCGCCATCGTCAAGACCCCGGCATTAAGGCGATCCTGATCTACCCGATGAACGCCCTGGCCGGCGACCAGGCGGCACGCTTGACGGAACTGATCCACGATACACCTGCGCTGCGCGGCCAGATCACGGCGGGGTTGTATGTGGGCGGCGGCGGCAGCGGCGGCTCGAAAGCCATGGGACCGGGGAGCCTGATCACCAATCGCGACACGCTGCGCCAACAGCCGCCCGATATTCTGTTGACCAACTACAAGATGCTCGACTACCTGCTGCTGCGCCCCCAGGACCTGCCGCTCTGGCAACACAATGGGCCTTCGACACTGCGCTACCTGGTGGTCGACGAGCTGCACACCTTTGACGGCGCCCAGGGCACCGACCTGACCTGCCTGATCCGGCGGCTCAAGGCGCGCCTGAAGACACCCGAGCGCTTTCTCTGCGCCGTGGGCACCTCGGCCACCCTGGGCGGGGAGGATGCCGCCGGGGAGCTGCGAAAGTATGCCCAGACGGTCTTCGGCGAGCCCTTTGACGAGGGTGCCGTAATCGGCGAGTCGCGCCAGAGCGCGGACGAGTTTCTGGCGGACAGTACGATCCGGCAGAGGGCGCTGCCGCCGCTGGCGCAGCTCTGGCGCCTCGATGCCGAGCGGCAGCCCCAGGTGAACCACTACATCGCCGAGCTCTACGAGTTGTGGTTCGGCGACAAAGTGACCGGTGTAGGCGGGGTGACCAGCGCAGCCTGGCGCGTCGCGCTGGGAGAGCGGCTGAAGGAACATGTGCTCTTCCGCAACCTGCTCGCCGCGCTGGGCGGTGAGGTGCGGCCGCTGCACGAGGTGATCGAAAAGCTGCGCTCCTTGACACCCGAGCTGCAGGACGTTAATGAGCGCGACGCCGAGCAGATCGTGACCGGGCTGCTGGCATTGATCTCCTATGCGCGTACCTTTCGGCCTCAGCCCCTGGCGGCACAAGGCGAACGCACCGCGGCCGCTAATGAGGAACGGTCGACGGCGCCCTTTCTGCACGTGCGCGTGCAGCTCTGGCTGCGCGAGATGCGGCGCATGGTGTGCGCAGTGAGCGAGGAGCCGCGCCTGCGCTTCGCCGACGACCTGAGCCACCAGCAGCGCAGCAGCCACCTGCCGCTGGTGCACTGCCGCGACTGCGGGGCTCTGGGATGGGCCGGAATGACGCACGATGCGAAGGTGGTGCCTGATCTGCGGGCGTTCTACCCGGCCTTCTTCAGCCGCCATCCCAGGGTGGCCTACCTCTTTCCGCGCGGTGGGCGCGGGGAGAAAGGCAGCGGCAAGGACGAACCGTCGACCGACCGGACGCTCCGCAATGATAGAAGGTGTTGGCTCTGTCCCCACTGCCTGGGCCTGAGCGATGACAGCCAACGCTGCAGCCACTGCGGAGCCGAAGGCTTGATCGCAGTGAGCGTGCCCGACGTGACCGTTTTCGACAAGCAGAAGAACCGCAAATACAGCCACAACAACTGCCCCTATTGCGGCACCAAGAGAGGGCTGATCCTGGTCGGCTCACGGGCCGCCAGCCTGACCTCGGTGGAGATCACCCAGCTCTTCGCCACACCTTACAACGACGACAAGAAGCTGCTCACCTTCTCCGACTCGGTGCAGGATGCGGCGCACCGCTCGGGTTTCTTCGGGGCACGCACCTTCCACTTCAACGTGAGGACCGCCCTGCAGCAGTACGTGAAGAACAGGCGCCGCCAGCAGGCGCTGGAGGAAGTGCCGGAGGACTTTTGCGCATACTGGCGGGAGCGGCTCGGGATCAGCGACTTCATCGCCACCTTTCTGGCGCCCGACATGGCCTGGATGCACGAGTGCGATCTCTTTCTGAAGCAGGGCGATCTGTTGCCGGACGGGCGCCTGCATGAGCTCGTGAAGAAGCGCATCGGCTGGGAGATCTACAGCGAGTACGGCTTCCGCGCGCGCATCGGACGCACCCTCGAGAAGTCGGGTTGTTCGGTGCTGCACCTGGGGCAGCACAAGCTCACCGGTATCTATCTCGGCACGTTGCGCATGGAAAAGAGCGCGCGCCGGCGGCGCCGCGAGCAGGACGCGCAGCAACAGCGCGGGGCCCCGCCGATCGGATTGTTCGAGCGGCTGCAGAACGAGTTCGGTGTCCTGCGTGATCTGGAGTGGCTGGAGCTGCAGCGCTTCATCCTGGGGCTGTGTACGCACCTGAAGAACATGGGTGCCGTGGACCACCCGGCGCTCGCAGGCTACATCAAGTCGCTGGGCAACACGTACCTGCTCAAACGAACAATCCCCTGGATGCCCGGATTCGGACCGCGCGTGCGCGCGCCTGCTTTCCTGACGAGTGGATCGAGCGAGCGCTTCGAGCGGCTGATCACGAAGAAGGGGCGCGCAACGTGGTGCCACAACTGGCTGGTGCGCACGCTGCTGGCAGGCAAAACGCTCTACGGCGACGAGGCGCCCTGGCAGATTCTGAAGATGGCGCTCGATGGACTGGTGGAGACGGAGGTGCTCGTGGAGCACCGCACCGATCGCGGGGAGAAGGTTTGGGCGCTCGATCCGCGGGCGCTGCACATCAGCACCGAGGTGACACAGTTTCGCTGCCGGAAGTGCTGGCACTGCCTGTCGGTGGCGCGGGAAGAGGAAGCTCTCTGGGAGGATACGGCCTGCCTGCAGTTCACCTGTGAGGGACACTACGAGGTGGTAACGAGCGGGCCGCGGGATGGCGGCGACACCTCACAGGACGACCGACACATAACGCGATCCGATTACTATGGCCGGCTCTATAACGAGGGTGACGTGAAGCGTGTGTTCAGCGCCGAGCACACGGGGCTGCTGCAGCGGCGCGAGCGCGAGGAGCTGGAGGCGCGCTTCAAGGCCGATGAGGCGCGGCGCAAACCTTGCGATTCCAACCTGCTCTCCTGCACCCCCACCCTGGAGATGGGCATCAACATCGGCGACCTCTCGTCGCTCGTGCTCTGTGCGGTGCCGCCGTCCACGTCGAGCTACTTGCAGCGTATCGGGCGCTCGGGGCGGCGCGACGGCAACGCCCTCAACCTGACCGTGGCCAACGCACGGCCCCACGACCTCTTCTTCTTCGCCGAGCCGGCCGAGATGCTCGCCGGGCTGGTGGAGACTCCCGGGGTGTTCCTCGGTGCGGCGGCCGTGTTGGAGCGCCAGCTCACGGCGTACTGCTTCGACCGCTGGGTGGAGTCGGAGAGCGCGGCGCTGCCGCCCTTGCTGAGGCAGGTGCTGGAGCAGCTCGAGCCGGTCAATGCTGAAAAGTTCCCCCACAACTTCCTGGAGTTCGTGCGCGAACGGCAGGTGGAGTTGCTCGCGGGATTCGTGGGTCTGTTCCCCGAGCTGCAGGCCGATGATGGCAGCACGGTGGTGGCCGGGCTGCGGGCCTTTTTGCTGGGCGGCGACGGCGGTGGCGCCGGAGGGGACACTCGCGAGGCGGGCGCGCCGGGCGGCGGTATCGCAGAGGGAGCCGGGCGGCGGTATCGCAGAGGGAGCCGGGCGGCGGTATCGCAGAGGGAGCCGGGCTGCGCTACCGCATCGTCAACCGGCTGCACGGCCTGAAAAAGGACCGCGACGCCCAGAGGAGCCACGTGCGCGCGCTCACCACCAAGATCCGCGTCATGCAGAAGAATCCCGCCAAGGACCGCAACTTCGAGGAGGAGCTCGCCGAGCTCGAGCGCGAACGCAACGGTCTGGCAGCCCTGGTCAAGAGTATGCAGGACCGCGACACCTTCAACTTCTTCACCGACGAGGGGTTGCTGCCCAACTACGCCTTTCCCGAGGCCGGGGTGCTGCTGCGCTCGCTGATCTACCGCAAGAAGAAGGCTGCCGGCAGCACGAGCGTATCGTCCGGCGGCGCGGCCGGCGCCAGGAAGGGCGGCAAGCAGCAAAGTGACGCGAGTGACGGCGGCGAGCTCGATACCTGGTGGTACGAGTACGAACGCCCGGCAGTGAGCGCCATCGCCGAGCTGGCGCCGGAAAGCCGCTTTTACGCCGGCGGACGGCGCGTGACAGTGGACCGCGTCTGCCTCAAGACCTCGCAGGTGGAGACCTGGCGCTTCTGCGATCGGTGCTCCCATGCCGAGCTGATCGGCGCGGAGGCCGCCAAGAAGACTTGCCCGCGCTGCGGCAGCGCCATGTGGTCCGATTCGGGGCAGCAGAAGGCAATGGTGCGCATGCGCACGGTCTATGCCACCACCGAGGATCGGCAGAGCCGCATCGGCGACGACAGTGACGACCGCGAGCCGGCCTTCTTCAATCGAAGAATGCTCGTCGACTTCGAGGACAAACATGTCACCAGGGCCTACAAGATCGACAGCGACGAGCTGCCCTTCGGTTACGATTTTCTGAGCCGCGCCACCTTCCGCGAGATCAACTTCGGCGAGGGCAGCGGCAATGGCGGCGGCCCCAACGGAATGGGCGAGGGTGAGGGCCTGTTGCTCGCCGGAGAGTACATGCCGGGCAAGGGATTCACCATATGCCGTCACTGCGGCAAAGTGCAGAACAGCAAGGGTGAGATTCGCCATGTGAGCACCTGCAAGGCGCGCGAAAAAGACACCAAAAACGTGCTGACAGATTTTGTGTTCCTCTATCGCGAGTTCGCCTCCGAGGCGATCCGGATCCTGCTGCCGGTGACCACCTTCGCCGACTCCGATCGCCTGCTGCACTCCTTCATGGCGGCGCTGCAGCTCGGCCTGAAGAAGAAGTTCGGCGGCAACATTGATCATCTGCAGACCACGATCTACGACGAGCCGCTGCCCGACTCGAACCACCGGCGGCGTTATCTGGTGCTCTACGACACGGTGCCGGGGGGCACCGGTTACCTGAAGCAGCTCACGCGGTCGGGGGACGAGTTGATCGACGTGTTGGCCCGCGCGCTGAAGGTGATCGAGACCTGCCGCTGCCGAGACGAGCCCGACAAGGACGGCTGTTATCGCTGCCTCTTTGCCTATCGCAGCAGCTATCACATGAACGAGACGTCGCGCGAGGCGGCCTTGGAGCTGCTCAAGGAGATCAGCGTCCAGGCGCAGAAGGTTGTGGAGATCGCCTCGCTGAACGATATCGACGTGAGTGTGCTCATCGAGAGCGAGCTGGAGCGGCGTTTCCTCGGGGCGCTGGCGCTGGCCGGCACGGCGGATCGCCCGGTGCGTATGAAACCGAGTCCGGTGCGCGGCAAGCCGGGGGAGCGGCTGGTGGTTGGCGCCGAGGCCTACGACGTGGAGCCCCAGGTCTCGATCGGCAAGGGTGAGGGCGTGAGCCCCGAGTCGCGCGCCGACTTCGTGTTCTGGCCGGTGATGTCGATGGATAACGAGTCACAGGTTGTACAGACCCATCGTCCCTTGGCGATCTTCACCGACGGTTGGCACTACCACCTGAACCGAGTGGGGCTCGACATGGCTCAGCGCTTGGCGATCGCGGCATGTGGGAACTATCGCGTCTGGTCGCTCACGTGGCGCGATGTGGAGAGCCGGCTGGGCGTGTCGAGCACGGGTCCTCGTGACCGCGGCGGCCGTGGCTTCGCCGACTATTTGGGAATGGCCGTGAAGGCCAACAGTGAATTTCACAAGTTAAAGAAAAACTACCAAGAATGCGTGAAGTTCGAGGACAGATTAGACGATGTCACGAGCTTCGACCTGCTGATGCGCTACCTGCAGAGGCCGGATGAGAAGCTCTGGTGCACCACGGCCTGCGTTCATGCCATGGCCTTTCTGGGTGCCAAGCAGCTCGTCGATCGTGCGACCTGGAGGGAGGAGCTGGACGCACTGCTGCCTGGGGATATGGCGGCGACGCTCGATCCGGACGACACGGAAGATCGGTTGTATGGGATCTTCCGCGCCGGCGCTCGTCCAGGTGTCGAGAAAGCCAACCTGTCTACCGGCGCTACGGGCCCCCCGCTGACCCTGCTGATCGCGGTAGAGCATGCAAGCTTTCGCGAATTGACGGCCAGCGGCATCCGCATGATCTGCCGGCTCGACGATGAGGGCTTCGAATCTGGAGATGCACGTGCCGAAGCCGCCTGGCGCGACTTCCTGCGCCTCTATAACCTGTTCCAGTTCCTGCCGAATTCCTGCTTCGTAACGGAAAGCGGTATCAAGCAGAATCTCTATTCCTCGCCGGAGCTGGAGCTCTAGTGCTTTCAGCCGGTGGCGGCCGGCGAAGGATTTTTTTGAAACCGCTACATCGAGATGATCATCAAAGATCGTTCGATCCTCCCGAATGGCGGGAGGATCGAACTTTTTTGGTGGGTGGCTCAATGTGCTGTATCGATTCAATTGATCGAGGTATCCACCATATTGGACGCCAATCCGTTCTGAACGGCCTGCAACCAGACATTCAATCCAGCAGAGCCGCTCGGTATCATGAGGTTCCATCCGACCGCCCCCGAAGGATCGGACATGGTCGGACCGGCCGCTTTCTTCGGCGCGAGCAGATTGATCATGACGTTGAGAGGTGGGTACCATGTACTACCCACGCCGGCAACGCTGTATGCCAAGTAGGTCGGGGTATTGGGAACACCGTGTGTCAACGTGAACGTTCCGGTCTGTCCCGCAGTGAGGGGATCAACCGCAAGAGATGATACGATCGGCTTGCCGATCCCACCGCTGTCCAGGCTCACGTATGAGAGTAACAGGTCGTTGGTGGCTGCTCGAAGAGTCACACGATTGTAGCCGGAGCTCAAATACGATTCATCGACGGTCAAGTGGTATCGATAGCGATCGGGAACGAGATCAAAGTCCAAATCCAGGGGTGTCTCCACCATGGAGCTGCCAACATCGATCGGGCCCATCCCATTGAGCCAGATTTCCAAGTCACCCGGTAGAATCGGCAGAGAGTTGGAGGTGACAAGCCCTATGAACGGATGATTGGCGGGGTCGATGAGCATGTCGCCGTAGAGCGGAGTGGGGATTTCTATGTCAATTTTGGCCGAAGAACCGGCTGAACAGGGAACGCTCCTCCTGGAAGAGTCAAGATCTCCATGGTCGGACACGAACAGAATAAACTGTTCCTCCGAGTTCATCAGTTTTTTGATGTTCTCCAATTCGGTCTTGAGAGATTCACGCGTAGCAGGTCCATCGACATTGGGCCCCCAGTTCTGTTGGTCGCCATCGCCGGCCAGAACCGTCACGGTATTTTCGGGCCCAGGGAAGTTACCGTGAATCTCATCGAACTGTTTCCGATCGATCGAGTTCGGGTCGCCCGCCCAGAAGAGGACATGGCAGCTCTTGATGTCACCGACTGCGCCGATGGTTTGATCAGGTCCCGAGTACTGCAACGTTTCATCAGAATGCTTCTCGGTCTTGGCACTCTCATGAAGCTTATCGGTGGTATTACCGGGGATCATGTTTTCAGCATAAGCGCTGTCGGAATAGTCGTAGTAGGCGACCTTACCGGGTTCATTGGAGGTAAGGATCGTTGTCTGACGAGAATTCTCGAAGTCGTTGATCAAATCCCCACCGAAACACTGGGTAAACGTCAGGATCCGGCTGTGGTAGTTGTCGCCGATCGAGTTTTTGAGGTACTGAGCGAGCTCCCAATCATGAATGTGATCGTCGTTGTGGGCAACAAGTGTCGCATGATTTTCCTCGATCACACTACCGCCGCTGAAGAGCGCACCGGACCAAGTAGCCCAGTAGGGATACCCACCAAAGGACCATGTACCGTTATAGGCGCCGTTCGGATAGTAGATGTCGAAGGCATCCTCGGTGCCGGTGAAGCCATTGCCACCGAATCCCCCGGGCATGCCGACGACAGCACCGGTGTCGCCCATCAGGGATGGAGACAATTTGCAGAAAACCTGACCGAAATTGTCGTCGTCGTTCAATAGAAATTCGTACCCAGAGCCCGTCAGGTCGACGGTGATCGACCATATCCAGGCATAACCCGGAGGCATCGTCGGAAGACCGTAGCCGTTGGGAAGGCCGGTGAAACCGAAACCGGCGGCCTGAAAACCGATATTGCCCCACCCGGTGCAACTATTGAAATAGTAGTAGGCTATCGACTCTCCGGCAGGATCCATGTTGTTGGTTCCATACTTGAATTTGAAACCATCAATCACCTCATCGGGAAGAATGTTGGAGTCGGTGAGTTGTCCCCAGTCGAGGTTGAGATAACCGACATCCACGCCGCTCCACCACGCGGAAACAGCGTCATTGTTCCAGATCATCGCGCGATGATGCGGCTGGCTGATGGCGTTGCCGTAGGGATCAATGGCTTTTTCTCTTTGACCGCCTACTTTGTTGATCGGTAAGCTGTTCTGAGTCAATGCAACGCCGGTAAAGGATATCATTAAAACAATATAAAGAATGAGTTTCATGACGTATCCTCCTCAAATAAATGGGCACTGAGCGGACAGTAACGAGGCCGGGATGACAAGTCGGTAGAAGATATGGGGGAGAGGGAGCCGGCTCCATTGACAAATGCGAAAAAGCGCGGGTGCTTTGATAATGAATTTTTAAATTTTTTTTCGAGTTGTGATGCAGGGTGCCGGAATTGAAATCATTTCTTCACAGGATTCAGCTTCGGCGAGGTTGCCACAATCCAGGATGAGGCCCCAGGCATGGTCGACCGCGACGGGCAGTTGACCAAGGCCCGGCGCAGCAGGAAGTTGGAGAAAAATACCGGTCATGGAGTCTGAACGTTTAAAAAAAATAGAGGAGCTGTTCCATGCCGCTCTCGAGATCGCCGCATCCGAGCGGGCAGCGTTCATCGTGGAAGCCTGCGGCGATGATGAGGCTTTGCGTCTCGAGGTGGAGTCGCTGATCGCGGCCTATGAAGAAACACCACAGGTCCTCGAGTATCCGCCCTGGTCGCGCATGGCGCAGCCCTCTATCGCGGATCGATCAGTCGATGGCGAAGCTGAAGCCGATCTCCCCTTCGAGAAGCTCGGGGGATATCGCCTGCTCAGCAAGCTCGGCGAGGGAGGCATGGGATTGGTCTATCTCGCCGTGCAGGAGCCTCTTGGACGCAAAGTCGCTCTGAAGGTGATCCGCCCGGAGCAGGCCGGCTCATTTGAAATCACCAAGCGCTTTTGGCGTGAGGTCGAAGCCGTATCCAAGTTGCGCCATCAAAACATCGTCACCGTCTTCGGAAGCGGAGAGGAAAAGGGGGTCTGCTATTTCGCCATGGAGCTCGTTCCGGGTAAAGGCCTGAACGAGATACTGCGCGAGGCTGCCGCGCAGGGTGCGAAGGTTCCGACACCGAAGATTCTGGGCTGGATCAAGGACATCGCACATGCCCTCGAAGCTGCACACCAGGCGGGGATCATCCACCGTGACGTCAAACCCTCAAATATCCGGATCAGCACGGACGGACAGGCGCTGCTCACCGATTTCGGTGTGGCACGCCATGCCGACCTCTCCACCCTGACCTTAACCGGACAGTTCCGCGGCACGCCGCATTACGCCTCGCCCGAGCAGGTTCGGGCACGGAGACGGCGGATCGACGCCAGAACGGACATCTACTCCCTCGGTGTCACGCTCTACGAAGCCGTCACCGGGCGCGTGCCCTTCGAAGGCGAAACCACGGAGCAGGTGTTCCACCAGATCCTCGACGAGGATCCCGTGCCGCCACGCCGCCTCAACCCTTCGATCTCGCGTGATCTGGACACGCTGATCCTGGCGGCCATGGAAAAGGATCTCGGCCGCAGGTATCAATCGATGACAGCGCTCGCCGGTGATCTAGGGCGGGTTCTCGACGGTGAGCCGATATCGATCAAGCCGACCGGACTCATAACCAAGCTGTGGAAAAGTGCGCGCCGCAGACCGGCGTTGAGCGCGACGCTGGCAATGGGCTTCGTCTCGGCGGTCGTGCTATTGATGTATATATTCTGCTGGTCGGTCCCGAGCATCATCGAGCAGAAGAACCGCGCCCTGACAGCGATGGGTGAAGCCGATGCGGAGCGAGCCGCAGCCGTCACCGCAAGGGATGAAGCCGAGCGTCGCCGCAAGGAAGCCGACGCAGCCCGCGATGCGGCCGAGACGGAAGCCCGCAAAACGCAAGCGGTCTACGATTTTTTGAACAAGATGTTCACCTCGGCCGATCCGGTCGAAGATGGAAGGAGCGTCACCGTCATGGCGGTGCTCGACGATGCGGTCGGTGAGCTCGAGGACGCTTTTCCCGATCAGCCCGAGATCGAGACGGCTCTGCGCAACATGATCGGCAACACCTACTACGCCTTGGGGCTCTTCGATCGCGCAGAAGAGCAGTTCCTCGCCGCCGGGGAGGTTGGTCGCCGGGCTTTCGGCGAAGAAGCGCCGGAGACGCTCGGATTCTTGTGCAACTACGCGAGAGTGCTCGCCAGCAGGGGTGAGCTCGCCGCAGCCGAGACGCTTCATCGCCAGGTTCTCGAGGCGCGCAAGCGGACTCTGGGCAGGGAAAATCGCGACACGATTCTGTCGATGTACAACCTGGCCTGCGTGCTCATGAACCAGGGGAACCTGCCGCAAGCCGAGACTCTCTTCCGCGAAACCGCGGAACTCGCCCGAGGTGTCTGCGGCGAAGAAGACCCGGACACGCTCAACGCGATGGACTTGCTCTCAGGCGTGTTGATGCTGCAGGGCGACTTCGCGGGAGCCGAGGTCCTCGGTCGCAAGGTTTTCGAGAGCCGTCGGCGCGTTGTCGGCGACGAGCACCTCGATACGGTCGCCTCGATGGTCAACTACAGCCAGGTTCTCTTGAACCTGAAACGGTTCGACGAGGCTGAGGCGTTGTTGCGAGATGCTCTAAAATTTTGTCGTCGCGATTTGAGCGACGAGCACGTCGATACGCTCAAGGCGAAGTATTACCTTGCACTGACGCTTTGGGAGCAAGGAGAATACTTGGAGGCCGAAGGGCTGCACCGCGAGGTCGTCGATGTTCAGCGCCGGATGCTCGGCGATGAACATCCGAATACGGTGCACTACATGGTCGACCTCGCTGGCGAGCTCGAGCGGGCTGGAAAAATCGTAGAAGCAGAAGCACTCTACACGACCCTCCTGGAGATCGGGCTGCGAATCCTCGACGACCAGCGTCCCAAGACACTCGCGTCAATTACCAAGCTGATCAATGCGTTCACCTGGAAAGGGCAGTTCTCGAACGCCGAAAAGCTTTCACGCAAACTGCTCGAGTTCCAGAGGGCGGTCTGCGGGGAAAACGACAAGAACACCATCGTTTCGATGACTTATCTGGCCTTCGTGCTCTGGAACAAGCGAGGACCGGAACCTGAAAAAGACTTCGCTGAAGCCGCAGCGCTCTATCGTCAGGTCACGGAATTCAACCTTTCCCATTTCGGCAGTGAGGATCTGAATACACTGACGTCGAAAAACAGCTTAGCGCAGGTGTTGCTTTTGCAGGGCAAGGCGGCCGAAGCCGAACCGCTGCTGCGTGGGGTCGTGGAGACAGCCGAAAGGACGCTGGCGGCACGCGAAATGAAAAGGTTACTCTTTCACATGACCTACGGCGAATGCCTCTTGAAGCTGAGTCGTTACAGCGAAGCCGAGCCCCAGCTTCTCTGCTGTTACGAGGGATTGAGGGAAATGATGGGTGCGGGCCATGGCCGAACCCTCTATCTCCTCGACATGGTCGTTGCGCTCTACGACGCCTGGGGGAAGCCGGAGAAGGCCGCCGAGTACCGCGCACGCCGCGCCGCGCCGAATGATCCGGCCGACCCGACTTCGCACGAGAAGAAATGACGCCCGACGGAAAGGTGGGTTCGACAAGCCCGGCCCCGCGGTGCGCGCTGCCCCTCAGGCAGGAGCGAGTGTTGATTTCAACGGTCTGCGAGGGCCGTCAATAAGCGTGTTCCTCGTCGGGGTAATCGCCGCTGCGCACCTCGGTGATGAACTGCTTGACCGCCTCGCGCGCCTGCGAGCCGAGTGATGCGAAGCGCTTGACGAATTTGGGGGCCGGTCCCTCGGTGAGACCGAGCAGATCGTGGAGCACCAGAACCTGGCCGTCGCAGCCGGCGCCGGCACCGATCCCGATGGTGGGGATCTTGATATGCTCGGAGACCCTGGCCGCCAGGTCCGAGGGCACGCACTCGAGCACGATCGAGAAGGCACCCGCCTGCTCCAGCGCCTTGGCATCGCTCATGAGGCGTTCGGCATCCTTGTCCTTTTTGCCCTGGACGCGGAAGCCCCCGAGTTGATGCACCGATTGCGGGGTGAGGCCGGCGTGCCCCATGACCGGGATGCCGGCCGATGTGAGCCTGTCGATGGTCTCGGCCATCTTGAGGCCACCCTCCAGCTTGACCGCCGCGGCGCCGCTCTCCTTGAGCAGTCGGCCGCAGTTTTCGAGGGCCTGCTCGGGCGAAATCTGGTAGGTCATAAACGGCATGTCGCCCACGACCATCGCGCGTTGTGTCCCGCGTGCCACGAGGGTGGTGTGGTAGATCATCTCGTCCAGTGTCACCGGGATGGTGGTATTGCGTCCCTGAACGACGTTGCCCAGTGAATCACCTACCAGGATGATGTCGACCCCGCTCTCGTCCACGATGCGTGCGAAGGTGAAATCGTAGGCCGTCAGCATCACGATCTTCTCGTGTTTGCGCTTTTGGCTTCGAAGGTGACGGGTGGTGATGGCGTTCATGGTAACCTCGCTTTCCTACTAACGGATCTCTGGTGACACCTTTGATCTCAACTAACCGAGATCAAACACTGTTATGTTCCACGATTCGCGGTTGCCAGTCAAGGATTCCCTCCGAGGATTAGAACCTTGAAAAGCGATCCCGCTGGGCCCACACTGTGGCGCCGAAGAGGTGTGTTTTCGTCGATCTGGAGCGCCGGCTGTTGTCGGACGCCCTGGATCTACCGCCGTATTTATCGCCGGAACGGCGCCACCATCGGCGCCTGTCCGAGGAGACGTTGAGGAGAGTTTTATGAGTTTCGGTCCCCCCAGAGGCATGCGCGACTTCTATCCCGAAGATCTCAGCACGCGCAACGCGCTCTTCGACATCTGGCGCCGCTCCGCCCGTATGCACGGCTTTGTCGAGTACGACGCTCCGGTCGTGGAGACGGAGGAGCTCCTGATCCGTAAGGCGGGCGAGGAGATCGTGCATCAGATTTACGCCTTCGAGGACAAGAGCGGACGGCGGTTGGCACTGCGGCCCGAGATGACGCCCTCGCTGGCGCGTATGGTGCTGTCGCGGCAGGGGGCGCTGCCGATGCCGCTGAAATGGTTCTCGATCCCCCAGTGCTTCCGCTACGAGCGCATGACCAAGGGGCGCAAGCGCGAGCATTTCCAGTGGAACCTGGACATCATCGGCGAAGAGAGCGTTTTCGCCGAGGCCGAGGTGCTTTCGGCGGCGATCCGCGCCCTGCTCATGGCCGGGCTGCACGAGGGGGAGTTCTTCGTTCACGTAGGAAGCCGAGCGCTGCTGGGCGATCTGTTCCAGGCCTCGGGGATACCGATGGAGCACTTCGACGCCGTCTGCCTGGCCCTCGACAAGCGCGACAAGCAGCCCGAGGAGGAGATCGCGGCGCTGCTCGAGACGGCGGGCCTGACGGCGGAGCAGATTAAGAGCACCTTCGGCCTGCTCGAGATCCAGAGCCTCTCCGAGGCGCAGGATTATCTGGGCGCTCGGAGCGCTGCCCTCGAGCGCGTGGTGCAGCTCTTCGAGGTGATGGAGATCTACGGCCTGGCAGGGCTGGTGAGCTTCAACATCTCGATCGTGCGCGGCCTGGCCTACTACACGGACATCGTCTTCGAGGCGTTCGACGCCAAACGGGCTTTCCGGGCCATCTTCGGCGGCGGCCGTTACGACAACCTGGTGAGCTCGTTGGGCGGCAGCCAGGTGCCCTGCGTGGGGCTCGGTTTCGGCGACGTGGTAGTTGGGGAGATTCTGGGCAGCCTCGGCCGCAGGCTGCAGGCCGAGGGTGGCCTCGACGCGCAGATCGGTTTCCTCACCGCGGAGGAACGTTCCATGGCTCTCGCAGGGGCGCGCGTCCTGCGCGACGCAGGGCTGGCGGCCAACATCGACCTCGCTCCATCCAAAGCCAAGAAATTCTTCTCCCGCGCCTCGAAGTCGGGTGCCCGATTCGCACTCTTCCTGGGCCCGGCGGAACGGGAGAAGGGGACTTTCGTGGTGAAGGACCTCGTCGAGGGCATCCAGGAGGAGCTCGAGCCCGCGGCGTTGGTCGAGCGCATCCGTGCGGGAAAGCACGCTTCGTAGAGCGAGCTTCGAAAGAGCTTCGTGAGCGCATCACGAGAATGTCGCAAGAGTTCACACATCAGCGTGAAAACATGATCGATTCCGCGCCTGTGCTGAGTGCCCATGAGCTGACCCTGCGCCGCCCGCCCGGCGCTGCGGGGCGGTTGGTGCTCGACGCGGTCTCGCTGACGCTGGACGCCGGTGAAACGGTGCTGCTGCACGGGCCGTCAGGCGCGGGCAAGAGCACTCTGTTGTGGGTACTCGCGCGGCTTTTGCCCTGTGACGGTGGCGAGCTCGCGCTGCTCGGGCGGACCGCGGCGTCGTGGCGGCCACAGCGCTGGCGGGAGCGGGTGGCTCTGGTGCTGCAAAAACACTCCCTGCTCCCCGGCACGGTCCACGACAACCTGCTGTTCCCCTGGACGCTCAAGGTGCGCATCCAGACGAGCGAAAATCCCGAGGAAGCCGCGGACCCTTCGAAGGAGGATTTCCTGCGCTGCGAGATGGACGCCCTGGCGCTGGAGGATGTAGCGCTCGGCGACGATGCAACGCGGCTGTCGGTGGGCCAATCGAGTCGCGTCTGCCTCTTGCGCACCCTGCTCACGAGGCCAGCCTGCCTGCTGCTCGACGAACCCTGCGCGGCGCTCGACGCCGAATCGGCGGCGAGAGTAAGGGCCAGGATCGCGGCCTTCGCGGCGGGTGGTGGTGCGGTGCTGGTCATCGACCACGGCGAGGCCGCGGTGGGCGACCGCCGTTTGAGACTCGCCGCGGGAAAGCTCTCCGATCAACAGGGCGACGGATCTGCCGCCCAGCAAGCCGCGGAGCCGGCGCGAGCGCTGGCGCGATCTGATGAAACGCTCGGAGGCGATGCCCCACCCCCACCACCGGAGGAGACTGCATGAACGGCGAGACGGTCATCCAGATCTCCCCCTGGCAGCTCGGCCTGGCCACCGGGTTCATCCTCATCGCCGCCGGGTTATCGGTGGCCCTGTCGCTCGGTTTCTGCCGCTCCCTGCTGGTGGCCACGGTGAGAACATACCTGCAGTTGCTGGCGCTCGGCATGGCCCTGCGCTGGATCTTCACCATCGAGACGCCGCTCATCGTGCTGGCAACCCTAATCCTCATGATGGTCATGGCAGCGCACACCGTTCTCGGCCGGCTGAAGCATGCACCGTCTGGAATCTTTGCGCGCGTCTTCGGCGCCGTCTTCATCTCGGGGATCACGGTGACCTTCGCGGTGACCGGCCTCATCGTGGGTGTCGATCCCTGGTTCAAGGCGCGCTATGTGATCCCCATCGCCGGCATGGTCATCGGCAACTCGATGACCGGGCTGGCTCTGGCCCTGGAGCGCGTCTTCAGCGATCTGAGCAAGCGCCACGACGAAATCCAGGCGCTGCTGGCACTCGGCGCCACCCCCTGGGAGGCCGCCCGCCCCAGCATCCGCACTTCCCTGACAGCAGGGCTGATCCCCACGATCAACGCCATGAGCGCTGCGGGGATCGTGTTCATTCCGGGAATGATGACCGGTCAGATCCTGGCCGGCGCCGATCCCTCCACGGCAGCCCGCTACCAGATCGTGGTCATGCTCATGATCTCGGCGGCCACCACCCTGGGATCGGTGATCGCCGTCACCTCGGCCTACGGCCGCGCCTTCGACGGCGACGGCCGCTTCGTGCTGGAGAGCCCGGCGGCACAGTAAGCTACTCACCGCTCCGCCGCCGGACGCTCATGATCGCGGTATCAACCTCGCGAGCGCAGACACAGGTGTGAATGAAGGATCGCTTGGAGAAAGTCTCCCGATTGTGGTCGTCTCCACGATCGAATACTATCGACCAGCGATGCGGCTTTGCTGCGGTCAGTCACTGATGTGATCCTCGAGCTTTTACGGCACATCCTCGATCGAGGCGTGAGCTATTCGAGAAAAGTAGCAGTATTTAGGTCATCTGATACGTAAATCGAGGGTGTGTGAGTGCGCGAAAATACGCCGAAAAGCTGAAACCGTGGGCCGTCTTCCCCCGTACTGACACACGATCGTTTTTCGGGGCTTGCATTAACGGAGTCAGGGATCAAGATATCAGAACCAATATCGGCGTCGGAGTAGGATCATGAAGATCGAATCTTTGCGACTCAAAAACTTCAAGGCCTTTCAAGATGTAGAGCTCAAAAACATCCCCAGGCTCTGTACTGTTGTGGGTGCCAACGGGACAGGCAAAACGACACTGTTCAGTGTGTTCGGATTTCTCAAGCATTGTCTCTCGCAGAATGTTCATCATGCCGTACAGCATCTCGGTGGTTTCGACGAATTGGTCAGCCGTGGACAGCGCAACGAAGATATCGTCGTCGAGATTCAGTTCCGGATGCCCATAGCACAAGTGGAACGGCTCGTCACGTACCATCTCGAGATCGCCAAGCGGAACAATCGAGCCTACGTAAAACGAGAAATTTTGCGCTACAAGCGCGGATCGTACGGTTCCCCTTTCCATTTTTTGGATTTCGCGAACGGGAAAGGTTTCGCCATCTCCAACGAGGAAGACTTCAATAAACCCGATGAGGAGCTGACCCGTGAAGAGCAAACATTGGATTCGGATGGTATTCTCGCCATCAAAGGCCTGGGTCAGTTTCAGCGTTTCAAGGCAGCCAGTGCCTTTCGTCAACTCCTCGAGAACTGGCACGTTTCAGATTTTCATATCAATCTTGCCCGTGGCACCAAGGATGCCGTGGGGTACGACGAGCACCTCTCGACTTCAGGTGACAATCTACAACTCGTGGCTCGAAACCTGTTCGAGAACCACAGGTCGGTGTTCGACAGGATCATCACCACGATGCAACGTCGCGTTCCCGGGATAGAAGGTATCCAACCGATCGAAACGCAGGACGGTCGTTTGTTGCTGGGATTTCGTGACGGTTCGTTCAAAGATCCCTTTTTCGATCGCTACGTCTCCGACGGCACGATCAAGATGTTCGCCTATCTCATTCTGTTATATGACTCCTCGCCGCATCCCCTGCTGTGCGTGGAGGAGCCTGAAAATCAGCTCTACCCGCTGCTACTCCATGAACTTGCCGAGGAATTTCGCGACTACGCCAGACGGGGGGGCCAGGTTTTCGTTTCAACACATTCACCAGATTTTCTCAACGCCATGACGCTCGATGAGGTGTTTTGGCTCACCAAAAAAGACGGCTACACTCGAGTCATGCGTGCTCGGGACGACGAACAGATCCGCGCGTATATGAATGAAGGCGATCAGATGGGATATCTGTGGAAACAAGGATTCTTTGAGGGGGCCGACACTCAATGATCACTCTGGTCTTCTTCCTTGAAGAGCCGTCCGCCAAAGCGCTGCTGGAATCGTTGCTTCCTCGATTCATACCTGCACACCGGTTCCTCCTCCGATTCGTTCCCTTCGAAGGAAAACGGGATCTGGAGGACCAACTGGTGCGAAAAATCCGAGGATGGCGGACGCCGAACACACATTTTATTGTATTGAGGGATCAAGATTCCGCGAAGTGCCGGGACGTCAAAGAGCATCTCGTTGAGCTCTGCAAGAGAGCGGGCCGTCCGGAGACGCTCGTGCGGGTTGCCTGTCGAGAAATCGAAAGCTGGTATCTGGGAGACCTGAAGGCCGTTGAAGAAGCCCTCGGTGTGACTCATCTCTCTTCAAAACAGGGTCAAAAAAAATATCGAGATCCTGACAGATTGGAAAGCCCCTCACATGAGCTCGAGAGACTCACTCATTCGTGCTATCAGAAGATCTCAGGATCACGCGCCATCGGGCAGGTGCTGAGCCTGGATATCGAGACCAATCGATCCCGCAGCTTTAATGTCTTTTTGAACGGACTGAGAAAGTTGACAGGCATATGAGAGACGCCGCAACCCGGCTTGGTGCTCCCGCCACAGAAAGAGGAAGAAACCAGTGAGATCGGAGGCAAACACCGTCGAAAAGTACCTCGCATCGTTGCCCGAGGACCGGCGCGAGGCGATCCGAAGCGTGCGCCAGGTCATCCTCGAGAACCTCCCGAAAGGCTACGAGGAGGCCATGAATTGGGGGATGATCAGTTATCAAGTCCCTCTGGAGACCTACCCGGACACCTACAACAAACAACCGCTCATGTATGCTGCGCTCGCCTCGCAAAAGAACCACATGGCCGTCTACCTCACGGGGATCTACGCCTCGGAAGAATCGCGGAGAGAGTTCGAGGCGGCCTACAAGGCCACGGGCAAGCGCTTCGACGTGGGTAAATCATGCGTGCGCTTCCGCAAGCTCGACGACCTGCCCCTTCCCTTGATCGGCGCCACCATCGCCTCGCTGCAGGTGAACGAGCTCATCGACCTGGAGCAGAAGTCGAAGGAGGTGCGCAAGAGCCGCAAGCGCTGAAAGCGCGGTCTCCGCACCGGCCATCCGCGAGATTCCCGGGACCGTCTCGCGCGACACGGCTTCTGGACAGCGACGCCGGAATCGGCACAATATTAGAATAGTTTAGACCAGTATTGAGCGTGTTACGACTCCCCCCGGAAGGTGCCCCATGATCTGCTTTACGCCGCAACGACCTGCCGGGAGAGCCGTCACGCAGGACAACGATCCACAGCATCTCCCCGGGAGGAAGCATTCATGAGCCCTGTCAACGCACCAGCCGCCGTTTTCGCTGTAATGCTGATCGTCGGGTCAATCGTCCCCGCCGTCTTCGCCGAACCCAAGCCCACGGAAGCTGATCTGATCCTTAACAACGGCAAGTTCGTCACCCTCGAAAAGACACGCCCCGAGGCTGCGGCGATGGCGATTTCGGGCGATACGATCATGGCCGTGGGTGACGCCGCCGAGATCGCCACCATGGCCGGCGAGAGCACGCGAACCATCGACCTCGGTGGCCGGCTGGTCCTGCCCGGCCTGATCGAGTCGCACGCTCACCTCCTGGGGCTGGGCCAGGCGCGCTTGAAGCTCGACCTCGTCGGCACGCACAGCGAGGCTGAGATCGTAGCCCTCGTGGTCGATCGCGCCGCAGCGATCCCCAAGGGGCGCTGGATCCTCGGGCGCGGTTGGGACCAGAACGACTGGCGCAACACCGCCTTCCCCACCCATCGCTCCCTGAGCCGAGCGGCACCCGACCACCCCATCTGCCTCACTCGCGTCGACGGCCACATGGTGTGGATCAACGCCAAGGCGATGGAGCTGGCCGGCATCAGCGCCGACACGCCCGATCCCAAGGGCGGCCGACTCGAGCGCGGCGAGGACCGCGCACCGACAGGGCTCTTGCTCGACAATGCCATCGAGCTGGTCAGCGCAGTGATTCCCGATCCCACCCGCGACGAGCTCAAGGAGGCGCTGCTGCTGGCGATCCGCGAGTGCAACTCCCTGGGCATCACCTCCTTTCACGATGCCGGTGCCGGACGGGAGATCATCGGCCTCTATGAAGAGCTGATCGCCGAGGGACAGCTCACCCTGCGGCTCAACGTAATGCTCACCGGCACCGATCGCTCGCTGCTCCAGGAGTACTACTTGAGCGGCCCCCGCCTGGATCTCGAAAAACACCTGCTCACCGTGCGCAGCATCAAGCTCTTCGCCGACGGCGCTCTCGGCTCGCGCGGCGCCGCCCTGCTCGAGGATTATGCCGACGATCCGGGCAACCGCGGCCTCTACATCGAGTCGGAAGATCGCCTCTTCCGGGTATCCTACCAGGCTCTCGACTACGGCTTTCAGGTGTGCACGCACGCCATCGGCGACGGTGCCAACCGCCGGGTTCTCGACGCCTACGAGCGAGCGTTCAAATCGCGCCGCGTGGGAATCGACCGCCGCTTCCGGATCGAGCACGCCCAAATCCTTGATGAGGCCGACATCCCGCGCTTCGAGAAACTCGGTGTGATCCCTTCCATGCAAGCCCAGCACTGCACCTCCGACATGCCCTGGGTGCCGCAGCGCATCGGCGATTTGCGCGCCGCTGAAGGAGCTTACGTGTGGCAGAAGCTGCTCGCCCTGGGGCTGCCGATCCCCAACGGGTCGGATGCGCCGGTCGAGTCGGTCGATCCGCTCCTTGGGATCTACGCCGCGGTGACGCGCCAGGACCGCGAGGGAAATCCTCCCGGCGGATGGTATCCCGACCAGTGCATGACCCGCACTCAGGCGATCGAGTCATTCACCATCCATGGCGCCTACGCCTCCTTTGAGGAAGAGATCAAGGGCCGGCTCAAACCGGGGATGCTGGCCGATCTGGTGGTGTTTTCGAAAGACATCACTACCATCCCGGCGAAGGAGATCCTCGAGGCGCGGGTACTGGCCACCATCGTCGGCGGCCAGGTGGTTTATGATCGGCTGGGCGGTGATTCCGGGAAATAGCGAGACTATTGACGGCGGTTCGAGTCAGGGGTCATGCAAGGCAATGCCTTGATTCGCCCCTGATTGATCTATTCGTAACTGTTTAGCCATGTGAAAATCGACACCATTGAATCGCGGTGAAACCGCAATGGGTCAGGCGATAAGCTGCAGGAAGCCACGGAGTGGCTGATCGTCAGCTTCATCGGCTCTCATACGCCCTACGCGCTTTTTTCACTTCACTCGGCTAAAGTGTTACATCTATTCTACGTTTATTCGATTTTAGCCACGGATGATCACAGATCTACGCGGATGTATTCGAAAAAAGCGGTTCAGAGTCATGGCCACGTCGGTGCTGCGGGCTGCTCACCACGCTGCCGCTGCTAACGGGTGCGGCAATGCAGTGCCCCACGCAAAGGACTGGGCTGTCTTGGCAGTTCTTCGCTTTCCTACAACCTGACTCAATAGTCATAGTCAACCGTAGCCCGACCGGGATTTCCGACAAGACCGGGATCGATCGACAGCAGCCTCGCGATGACGATTATCCAGCGGTCGTCCCACGGCGAGGGAGGGCGGTGCGGTGCGATCAGGCGTCAATACGCCTGCCGATTGCTCGGCGCGCATGAGAACCGTCGAACATATTGCTACGGCACCGTATTATGGGTGACCGTCATCTTCTCCTGATGATCAAGGAGACCGGTGCGGAGATTCCGCTCCAGAAGTTCCTCTGCGGCCACGACGAGCGCGAGTGGTTTGTGGCCACCGTACCGGAGAAGCGCAAGGCATCCAACGTCGAACAGGCCAAGGAAGCCCTCAAACCCGCTGCGGTGATCAATTCTCAGCACAGGCATCGCGTCAGGAGCAAAAACCGCAACAAGCGACGCAACGCCGGGTTCATCCGGCAGGGCGAATGGTTCTTCATTCCCGCCCCCGACTTCAGCACCGATGAGCGGCTTGCTCTGAAGCGGGAACCTCTGCAGCGGGGCGGCGGCAAACCTCATGTGGCCGAGTTCCTGGTGCGGTCCGGCGGAACCACGGTTTACGTGAGCAGCCTCTATCCGCGTGGACTGACCGCCGACAAGTACCGCAAGGTCATCCAGAAGAACGCGGAGGCGAAAAAGGAACGCTGGCAGGTCATGCAGCTCAATCCCGGTGTGTATGTGAAGGGCAAGATCAGGCATCCCGATCACAAAACCCTCAAGCTGCCCTTCTGGCACCGCGTCGTGGCCAACACCGAGTCCGAAGCGGCCTCGCAGAAGAACCTGGTGTTTCTGGATTGATCACACCAAAAATAACGCGGCCCGGGACGCTGCTGATGGGCAGCATCCCAGGCTGTATATTTTTCGACACTTCGCTAAATATGAATCGCGCCCTGGCCGGCGTCGAGGGCGGCTTCCATGATAGCCTCGTGCAGCGTGGGATGCGAGTGCATGGCGTGCCCCAACTGCTTGTAGGTCATACCCGCCGCGGCGGCGGCCTCGAGCTCACCGAGGAGCTCGGCGGCTTCGGGGCCTACGATGTGACCACCCAACAAGCGGCCCTCCTTGGCCTCGAAGATCAGCTTGACGAGTCCCTCACGCTCTCCCGCGGCCACGGCCTTGCCCACCCCCATGAAGGGGAACTTACCCACCTTGACATCAAACCCGGCCTCCTTGGCCTTGACCTCGGAGTACCCTATGCTTCCCACCTGAGGGTGGCAGAAGGTGCAGCCGGGAATGGCGTCGTAGTTGATCGGAGTGGGATCGAGGCCCGCGATGCGCTCCACGCAGGCGATCCCCTCGTGGGAAGCGACGTGGGCCAATAGCGGCGGGCCGATCACATCGCCGACGGCGTAGACGCTCTCGGCGGAGGTCTTGTACGTCTCATCGACCTTGATGAAGGAGCGATCGACGGTCACACCGATCTCCTCCAGCCCGAGGTTCTCCACGTTCCCCCGCACACCGATCGCCATGAGCGCCACATCGCCCTGGATGGTCTTTTCGACGCCTTTTTTGTCCGTCACGGCCACCTCGACGCCGGTCTCGGTGTGCGTCAGGCCGGCGACGGTATGCTTCAACAGCAGCTTGATCTTGCGCTTCTTGTAGGAGCGCTCCAGGGTCTTGGAGATCTCCACGTCCTCAATGGGCAACACGTGCTCGAGCATCTCCACGACGGTCACCTCGGTGCCGAGAACGCTGTAAAAATAGGCGAACTCCATGCCGATGGCGCCGGCCCCCATGACGATCATCGACGCGGGCCGCGTCTTCAGGGTCATGGCCTGGTGGTAGTCGATGACCTTCTGCTTGTCGATATCGATGCCCGGGATGCTGCGGGCGCGCCCGCCGGTGGCCACGATCGTGTGCTTGGCCTCCAGGCGGCTCACCTCGGCGCCGTTGTCGTCGAAGACGCCGATCTCGCCGGGCGCCAGAAAACGGCCGGTCCCGGTGATGACCTTGATCTTGTTCTTCTTGAAGAGGTAACCCACACCCATCGAAACGCGCTTGGCCACATCGCGGCTGCGCTGGATGATGCGCTCGAAGTCCACGTGGTAGTCGGTCGCGGTCACCCCGAACTCCTCGCCCCGGCGCATGAGCTCCACCACCTCGGCGCTGCGCAGGAGCGCTTTGGTCGGGATGCAGCCCCAGTTCAAGCAGACGCCGCCCAACTCGGCTCTTTCCACCACGGCCGTGCGCAATCCAAGCTGTGCAGCGCGGATGGCGCCCACATAACCTCCAGGGCCGCTTCCGATAAACACCAGGTCGTAGCTCGATTTATCCATTGGCTCCTCCTCGGGCAAAACAAAAGATCTGCATGCACCCGATCCACGCGAATACCAAGCGGTTCGCTGATGGCGTAAAAGTGGAAAGATACCATCTCGCACCGCCCACCGCAGGGAAAATGTTGCTCTCAGGGATCGGCAGCATCCACACCGAGCGGCCTGGGCCGATCTGCAACCAGCAGCCTACCTGCGTGGCCCGGCAGCCCTCATCTACCTGCGGGCCTTGCGCCGCCTCCCTGCACGACTCCTGCGCCTCGGGAAATCGCGATGAGGCCGCCAGGGAAGGCTCTATCACGATGAACTCGCGGAAAAAGAATTGCGCCCCAGACCGGAGGGGCACAATAATGCTCCCTTGGAGTGCCCTGGTCTCATCCGGTTTGCATCGGCTTGCGATAAAACAGGATATTTTGACGTAAGCCCAAAGGACGTGCGCCCAAAGGAGAGAAACGTTGAAGTACTGGCTGATCGGTTGCGGTGCGCTGGCCATCATCGGCATCGTCGTTATGGTAATCGTAGGTTCCTTCGTGGTGGGCGAGATCAAGGATTTCGTCAGCGAGGGGGAGGGTGTGATCGTCGCCTATCGTGAGCTCCAGCAGGACTTTCCCTTCGTCAAGCCCGAGGACGGAATCTTCACGCCCGAGCGCTACGGGCAGTACATCGCCTGCCGAAGCGCAACCAAGGAGGAAGCCCGCCGCCACATGGAGCAGCTCGAAGACGACGACCGGTCGATGAAGGAGAATCTTACCTTCGTTCTCGACCTCATCCCGGCGGTCGGTCAGATCCACCTGGCTACCTTGCGCGCGGCAGAGATGTCGCCCGACGAATACGACTGGTACTCCCAGGCGACCCTGCTCGCGCTGCGCTACGGCGAGCACCCGGATGCCCCCGAGGAGCTCAAGACGTTGCGCCTGCGGCTGGCATCCAACTGGGACGACAACCAGCACAGCATTGTGAAAACCGAGGAATACTCCATGAAGAGCTCCAGCTTCTCCTTCGATCAGGAAAACCAGATCGACGAATTCAGCGATCTGCTGCCCCAGGTGGACCCGCTCTTCATCCGCCTGCCCGAGCAGATCATCAGTGCAGTCGTGAACCATGCCGAAGAGATCGAGAATTCTGTCGACCTCTTCGTTTTCGACGCTACCTTCGCACAGTCGCTGCGTCGCATCGAGATGGAGATGCGCAGCGGCGAATAATGCAGGTCGCCGCTCGACCCGGTCCGGTCGTTGCGTCTCAACGGTCCGATCAAGTTCTTCTTCTGAGAAAATTGTGAGAACCCTGAATATGCCCCTCGATCGCAAGCCCGATGACGAATCCCGTTCAACACGCCTGGCAGCGCTCTTCAAGGACGTGGTCCTCCCGGTCCTGCTGCCCGGCGACGGCTCGGCCCTGTCCGCCAACCTGCCGCGCCGCGCCCTCGAGGTGCTCGACCGCGTGGGCGACATCGAGGCCACCGGGCGCGAGATCCTCGACCTCGTCGCGGCCGAGGCGGCCCTCACCGGGGAACTGCTGCGCCTCGACCAGTTCCTGAAACCGGGCGATGCCTTCACCAAGAAGGACAGGACGATCGCCTTTCAGATCAACGACCGGCGCAACCTGTCCGATCCCAGCAACGGCATCGGGCTGAGCGTCGAAGACTCCTTCGAGCTCGAGTTTCATGGGATGGGCGAGATCTTCGATGATGTCGATGTAGACCAGCGCTATCGGAGTGTTCGCGAAGGGATTTCCGATTTGGCGGCCGATAGCCTGCTGGCCGTGGCGGTGCTCCCCCAGAAGAAAACCCTGCTGGGGGTCGACACGCCGCTCAAAATCAACGTGTTAGGGCTGCCTTTCAGCCTGCGCTTCGGCATCCTGGCCGCCGAGGGAGAGAAGCTGCGCTTCTTCGCGGCGGGCCCTTTCGTGAAGGAGATTCCACTGTAGTGTAGAACCGTGGCAGGGAGGCGCCGAGCCCGGGAAATCCCGGCGCCCCTGGCGGAAAATCGATCATCGTTTTGCGCTCGCCGTTGAACGCCGAACGACAAGAGATCCCACACAGAGAGACAGAGAAAACGAGGGGATAGCAATGAGCGGGCATGAGGTCCTCGCGCGGCTGCAAGCCGAAAGGGTACGTTTTCTGAGGCTCCAGTTCACCGACATCATGGGTATCAACAAGAATGTGGAGGTGCCGGACCGCCAGTTCGAGAAAGCCCTGGCCGGCGAGATCCTCTTCGACGGGTCGTCGATCGAGGGGTTCGTGCGGATCGAGGAGTCGGACATGAAGCTGCAGCCCGATCCTAACACCCTGGCCGTCCTGCCCTGGGAGGAGGCGATAGGTCACGGCAAGGTGGCGCGGCTGATCTGCGACGTGAGCTATCCCAACGGGGATCCCTTCCCGGGGTGTCCGCGTACGGCCCTGAAGCGGCAGATCGCCCGGGCCGACGAGCTGGGTTTCCAGACCATGATCGGCCCCGAAGCCGAGTTCTTCCTGTTCCAGAAGGGGCAGAACGGATCGGCCACCACCGTCACCCACGACAGCGGCGGTTACTTCGACCTGGCGCCGGTGGACCGCGGCGAGGAGGCGCGGCGCGCTGTGGTCAACATCCTCGAGACCATGGGCTTCGAGATCGAGACCGCCCACCACGAGGTGGCGCCGGGCCAGCACGAGATCGACTTCAAGTACGGTGAGGCCCTGATCACGGCCGACAACCTGGCCACCTTCCGCATGGTGGTGCGTAAACTGGCCGCCGACTTCAACCTGCACGCCACCTTCATGCCCAAGCCGGTCTTCGGCGAGAACGGATCGGGTATGCACTGCCACCTGTCACTCTTTCGCGAGGGTCGGAACGCCTTCGACGCGCCTGACCAACCCCTCGGTCTGAGCCGTAGCGCGCATCACTTCGTGGCTGGTATTCTCAAGCACGCCCGGGCGATGACCGCCATCACCAATCCGCTGGTCAATTCCTACAAGCGCCTGGTGCCCGGTTACGAGGCGCCCACGCACATCGCCTGGTCGGAGAAGAACCGCTCGCCCCTCTGCCGCGTGCCGGCCTCGCGCGGCGTGGGAGCGCGCATCGAGCTGCGCTCCCCCGATCCCTCGTGCAACCCCTACCTGGCCTTCGCGGTCATGCTGGGTGCCGGGCTCGACGGGATCGAGCACGAGCTCGAGCCACCGCCACCGGTGGACGTCAACGTCTACGCCCTCACCGAGAAGGAGCGCAAGCGCAAGAAAATCCACTCGCTGCCTGGCGACCTGAAGGGCGCCCTGCTCGCCCTACGGGAGGACGCGGTGATCTGCAAGATTCTCGGCGAGCACCTGCTCGAGTACTTCCTCAAGGCCAAGGGGGAGGAATGGCGGCAGTACATCGCCTCCGTCTCCGAGTGGGAGCTCGACCAGTACCTGGACAAGTATTGATCCCGTTGATCGCGTTCTCCTTCGAAAAAACCTGATAAGGAAACCACCGTGAACACGCGCAGACTCATCCCCGCGTTGACCACGCTCCTCATGCTCCTAGTCCCGTTCGCCCCCACACAAGCTCAGTCCCCGCCGCGCGGCGCAGAGCTCCGCGCTGCTCTGCAAAAGGGCGGGCTCGTCCGCGGGGGACGGGCGCCGCGGGTCACATGGCTGCCCGACGGCAGCGCCTATCTCGTGGAGGAGAGCAGCCGCACGTCGAGGGCACGCACTTTCATGAAGGTAGATCCGGAAACGGGTGCGAAGAGCCCCTTCTTCGATGCAGACCGGATGCGCAAGGCCCACGCCGAGCTCACCGGCGATGAGAACAAGGGCGAGGGGCTGCCCTTCAGGAGATTCACCTTCGCACCCGGCGGTACGCGGATCTGCTTCGGAACTGATCGCGACGGCGTTGTGATCTGCGACCTCGACAAAGATTACGCCTTGCAGCGGTTCCCCAAGATCGTCGGCTCTCACGGCCCGCGGCCGAAACGCTCGCCAGATTGGACGAGGGTCGCCTACGTCAAGGACTACGACCTCTACGTGACTTCGGTCGAGACCGGCAAGGAGCAACGGCTCACCACCGGCGGCAGCGAGGAGATCCGCAACGGTCATCCTGACTGGGTCTACCCGGAGGAGTTCAGCCAGCGCGAGGCGTTCTGGTGGTCCCCTGACGGCGCGCAGATCGCCTTCCTGCGTTTCGACGAAAGCCCCGTCGCAGAGTATCCCCTGGTGGGGCAGGCCGAGCCTCGCGGCAAGCTGCGGCTGCAGCGCTATCCCAAGGCGGGCGATGCCAACCCGATCGTGACCCTGCACGTGGTGGATGTGGCCACGAAGCAGGTGGTCGACGTGGAGACCGGCCCGGAGAACGACATCTACCTGGTGCGCGTCAAATGGCTTCCCGACGGCAGTGCGGTCACCTTCCAGCGGCTGAACCGCCTGCAGAACGTGCTGGAGCTGCTGGCCGCCGATCCGCAAACCGGCGCCACCCGCTTACTCCTGCGCGAGGAAGAGGAGTGCTTCGTCAACGTCACACGCGACCTGCGATTCCTGAAGGACGGCCAACGCTACCTCTGGACGTCAGAGCGTAGCGGCTGGCGGCACATCTACCTCTACCACATCGAGTCGGGCCTGATCCGACAGCTCACGCGCAAGGACCTACCCGTGAAATCGATCCTCGCGGTGGACGAGGATGAAGGGCTGGTCTACTTCAACGGCTTCGAAAACAAGGGGCTCGACGGACACCTCTACCGGGTGGGCTTCGACGGCGGGGGCTTCCAGCGGCTCACCGCGGATGGCGGCACGCACCAAGTCAATCTGGCGCCGGGGGGTACCTGGTTTCTGGACACGTGGTCCTCCGTCGACACGCCGCCCGAGGCGGGTCTCTTCCGGGGCGACGGTAAAGAGGTGCGCATGCTGAGCGAGGCCGACACCACCGGGCTCGACGCGCTGAAGCTGGAACCTGCCGAGCTGCTGACCTTCAAGGCAGCCGACGGCAAGACCGATCTGCACGGCGTGCTCTTCAAACCCGCCGGTTACGACCCTTCTGAAGAGTACCCCCTCATGGTGCACGTCTACGGCGGCCCGCACTCGCAGTCGGTGCTCAATCGCTGGCTGGGAAACCACCGCTTCCAGACCGAGGCTCAGCTCGGGTACATGGTCTTCGAAATGAACAACCGCGGCACCGTGAGCCGCGGGAAGGCCTTCGAGAGCGCCACCTACCTCAAACTCGGCCAGGTCGATCTGGCCGACCAGGTGGCAGGTGTCAAACACGTGACCAAACGCTCCTACATCGATGGTTCGCGGGTGGGCATCACTGGCGGGTCGTACGGCGGGTACATGGTGTGCATGGCGCTGCTGGCGGCGCCCGACGTTTTTCACGTGGGTGTGGCCTCGTCGTCGGTAACCGACTGGCGCAACTACGACACGATCTACACCGAGCGCTACATGCGCCGGCCGCAAGACAATCCGCAAGGGTACGAGAAGGGATCGGCGCTCACCTACGCGGACGACCTGAAGGGTAAGCTCTTGCTCTTCCACGGCACCATCGACGACAACGTACATCCTTCCAACACGGTGCAGCTCGTGAACAAGCTGATCGAGCACGACAAACGCTTCGATATGGTCTTCTACCCCGAGTATGGGCACGGCATCTGGGGCGCGGGAGGTCGTCACCTGCGCAGCCTGAGCCGCGAATATTTCGCGGATCATCTCCAGCCGTAACTGTTTACGGCTGGCGTATGGGAATCTCAGGAGAAGGGATGGAAGCGTCGTTCCGAATCACCAAAAAAACGTCCGAAGTCGCGATGATGCGTCTCCGGACGTCTTGCCTGTATCGTCGCCGATGCTCCACTCTACCACCCGAAAACACCGAACAACGAAAATACCTATTCGGAGCTGTTACTCCGTCACTGTAAAGTCAACCTCGTCCATATACATAATCGTCGGAACATTAATCACTCCGTTGGCCCTGCTGTCGATGGCGATGTAAGCCTTGAAGGAACCAGCTGCGATGGACATATCAAGAACGGTCGTGGTGGGTATGTCGATCAGCCCACCCGTGTAGTACTGATTGTTCGGCGTCTTCAGCCATTTGGGCCCCTTGTACGGACCGTAGGTATAAATATCACCCATGACTTGATCCTGAACGATGATAAACAAATCGCATCGCTCGCCGAGCATGTCATTGGCCTGGCACTCGACTGTGAGCGTGCAGTTCTCGGCCGTCGTCAAGGTGACACCCCCGTCCTGTCCGTTGCACTTGATGTCGAGCATCGGTTCCACAGGAGGTGTCTCGACTACGCAGTTCTTGTACCAGATCGCAAAATTACCCGCTCGATCGTCACACCACACCACGTGGAGGTTGTTCGAGAAATCAACGCTTAGACTAGGATTACGGGAACTTCCTGGATTTTCCATAAGCCGAAGACCTGCTCCCCAATTGTTCCCGCCATCTTCGGAGCTCTTGTAGTAGATCTCGGTGTTGCCATTCCTGTCGTCGTTCCAAACGAGATGGAGAGCATCGTTGGAGTCGGTCTGGATATCCGCATAGCAGGAAATGCCCTCCGCGTCTGTCAGTTTTTGCACCCACGACCACGTTCCACCACCTGTTGTGCTCTTACGATAGAAGAGTTCGTAATTCGTCATGGATTCTTCTCCGGCCCAAACGATATGGAGATCATCCCCGGAATCGACACAAAGACTAGGAGCTCCAGAGAAATGTGAAGTTAGACGGTACTTCTTCTCCCATGTAAGTCCTCCGTCGGAAGAGCGAACATAGCATACTATATAAGTGCCTTCCAACTCGTACCCTACTACATGCACCATGCCGATCGAATCAACAACGATGTCGTTGACTGCGGACGGGTATGTTTTGTCGAAAGGAAAGGTCACTTGGCTCCAATTACTGCCCCCATCATCGGAACGCCGATAAGCGGCAAACCAATTATCTGATTCATGATCACTCCAACCGATATGAATAGCATCGTTAGAATCCACGTACAACGACGGATACATATCGAAAGAACCGTTCGAAATGACCTCACGGGTCTCCCATGTATCACCACCGTCAAAAGACCGGGTGTAGTAGATTCCGCCTTGAAGGGTGTATGAGTCAACCCACGTCACATGCAGCGTGCCGCTCGAGTCGACGCCGATTGTTGGATCTTTTCCGTCTTCACTCACAAGGATATCACCGCACCAAGTGACACCTTCGTCAGTCGACCGTTTGTAGTAAACATCACTACCTCCAGAAAGATAACGCAAGGCTCTACCGGCATACCTACTGAAAGAAAGCTTCGCAAGTATCCTTGATCGTCGTCAACCCAACGTGGCCAAGAAAAAGCTGAAAAACTGGATCTCCTGGGCCTGTCGTTCAGGCCTGCC
>Ga0190284_1000304_pt1 | contig 32134 bp, 21 predicted proteins | sample 48691812_MG_FD_161668 | JGI IMG/M metagenome (GOLD analysis project Ga0190284, IMG submission 161668) | Hydrothermal vent microbial mat bacterial communities from Southern Trench, Guaymas Basin, Mexico - 4869-18-1-2_MG | ecosystem: Environmental > Aquatic > Marine > Hydrothermal vents >...
CAGAATTCCTTCCTGGCCGAACCTCGGTCAAGCCACCAGCTTGCCCGCCCGAGGTAGATCAGAGAAGGACTCGACCAAAGGGGATCACCCGAGGTGCCTCCTTTCCGTTCACTCGTCATCGCTGCCAGTCCTGGAAGTTCCTTGACTCGCGGCTGGTTTTGCGCGACCAATAACATCGAACTTAAAGGTTTAATTTGTCGGCTAAGTTTTCCGGGGGAACCAGAAAATCGTTTTTCAGAGCGGCCTTGTTCCGACCCGGAGCAGTGATGGTTATTTCCTTTCGGCCTTCTGGAGTCGGATCGAGGGAATGTGTCAGGTTGGTTCAAGGAGGAATAACCCGTGAAAAACATTATTGTTTGCCTCTCATTGCTGGTGGCCCTGCTTGCCGCCCCTTTGCCGGCTTCCGCACAAGCCCTTCCATCAGAATTCAACTTGTTCGCCGCATGGGTGACCAATTTCGGCATGACCGAATACGCTCTTGACGCCGTAGAATCCCCAACGGGCCATCCTTTGGGGAGTGCGCTAGGGATTATCACCTTCGATTACGACTACGATGCGATTCAGCTGGGCGCCTCAGCACCAGTGACTATGGGAGACATGGGGCTCTTGACGTTGAGTGGAGCTCTGGCCTTACCATCTACAGGCACAGGACGCGAACAGTTTACCAGACATAGCCCGGGCACGAGGCCGCAGGCCGGACGCGACTGGGACGCGGACACCTTTTTTGCGTATCTGGAGGGATTGTGCTCATACCCGGTTTATGGAGGCTTTACCGCACTCGGAGGCTTCAGATGGTGTAACTGGCAAACCAGCTACAAGAATTCGAGGAACTTTGTTCAGCCAACCAGGTACGATGACAGGGACACAGGGGACGTGACCGTTAACACCTATGTGCCGTTTGTTGGGGTGATGATAGATATGGGAGGTCTTTCTACCGGGGCAATCGGGTTTCCCGCTGTCTTCGGCGCCATCGAGAGCACATGGGTCGATGAGCCTGGCGATCTGTTCAGATTCTCGGGTGAGTTTGGTGGTGGCTACTTCCTGGAGGCCTTTATCGGATATGATGTCTCGATGACGAATGCTGTCGGCGACTCAGAACTGTCAATCGGACTCTTGGTCAAATATTCCACGCTCAGGGCTGAGACTACCCTGAACCTTGAACGGATTGTTGGCTCTTTTCCCCGTACACCGGCGCCGTACGATCTGGCCTTCAAGCGAAACCTTTTTACGTTAGGCGCAAAGGCCACACTGGATTTCAACATTGCCGGCCTGCTTCCGTTCTAGGGGCGACGGACAAAGAGAGACAACGCGGGTACATTTTGGCGTCGGAGGAGCCGGCCAACGACCGATAAGGACCCGGCAAACTCGCAGCATGAGCCGCGTTGTAATATGTGATACCGGTTGAATCCGGGCGTTGAATGGGGAGGTGCGGGATGCGCAAGGTCATCGCAACGGTAGTTTTTGGGTTTACTGCATGTGCAATTGTTCTCACAGGGGCGCCGGCGAGCGCCTGGGAATTCTCTATGAGCGGAGAGCTCGTCTGGCGGTACCAGACGTTCCATCAGGGCGGGGACAAAGGTTTTTTCGGGCCCTATGATGTTGACACGGGCGCCGGTCGCTTCAATGCGAACGGATTTCGAGTCAACCTGTTTCCCCAAATGATTCTCCAGGACGACTACACCGCGATTCCCGGGGACTTCGCCTCGTTCAACGGTTGGTTGGGCAGCCAGGTTGGTGACCTGGCCTCCGGCAATCAGGCGTCGCGGCAGAGCATGTTCATGCGTATGAATATGCAGGTCCGTGTCAATCGGGCCATTGCTGTTCAGGGCCAGTACTACGTCGGATCGTACGAGGACAAGGTCGTTTCCGACCTAGACGATTATTTCGGAGGCTTCCTTGGGCGGACCTTTACCCTTCCGGGTACCGTGAGATCACAGTACCTGGCCGGTGATTATGCCGGTGTGCAACGGGCGTTCTCCCCCGGGTACTGGAACACTTTGTGGGCAACGATCCAGCTTCCCTGGGGCACGATGCGTTTCGGCAAACGGCCCTTCTCTTTCGGAACCGGGATGATGCTCGACGGAGAGAGCAATACGAGCACGGAAGCGCTCTCGTTTGCCGTCCCGTACGGGCCCATGCGATTCGGCATTCTGTGGTACCCGTTTCGCCGTGCCTCCAAGACGTACTACAATCCGTTCGATGACAATGGAAGGAACGCGGCCGACATCGGCGCGTTTTTTGTATACGAGTCCGGACCATTGTCCGTCGGCGTGCTCGGCCACTACATGCAGTCACACATCGGACCTGAGGCGGCCGGGGTTGAATCAGCGTTAGACCGTAGCGCGGTCGGCGCGGATCTGGTAACCAGGGAATGGACAAACCTTGAAGATACCGGCATCCATTACGGGGCGGTCTATCTCAAGTATTTCAATGGCCGGTTCTTCTTCAACTCGGAGGTCGCCTGGTATTCACAACGGACCACGCGCAATATCCCGCGAGGTATCGACACTACTGATGAAGAGTATTTCCTCCCCACGTGGCCGCTCTATGTGGATCAGTGGCGTTTCATGACCGAACTGGGCGCGGTGGTTGGTCCTGGAAAGCTCAGCCTGCTCTATGCCTGGGTTACGGGACCGGAGGTCCGGCACGGCATCCCCATCGATCGCAGCGGCGCGTTGCCTATTCGCGCGTTGCGCAATGTGGGGGCCGAGGACCTGTACGACGACTTCGAGTGGCTCGACCCGATCGGCAAATACCGTATCCTGCCGGTCTCACGTCTCACCAATACCAGTGTTTTTCGGCCGTATAGCCTGATTATGGTTTACAACTACGGTCTGGGCACAGACGTCAGCGATGACAGCAAGCAAGGATGGGTTCAGGACGCGTCGTGTATCGGCGCACGGATCGATTACGCTTTCGCCGCGAACCTGAATCTCTTCGGCTCGTTCTTTCACGCGCGACGCACCACGACATCGGGCTACACCTGGGGCTATTTGAGGCCGTCACTGAAGATGGACGGGTCCATTGATCGGAGTCAGCGGGCTCCAAACAACGGTGACTACATCAACAATCCGGTCCCCACGATCCCGGACCCGGACCTCGGGTATGAGGTGGATGTTGGTTTCAACTGGAAGCTCCTCGAAGGACTGACGTTTGACGCGACCTTCGGGTTCTGGCAACCGGGTCAATGGTTCAAGTATGCGTGCATCCATCGAGGCATCCCGGGATGGGGCCTCGCCGACAACGCGGTGCGGACCTTCGGTATCTCGCCCGATCGGACCATTGATTCCATTTGGGGTATGGAATTCAACTGCACGATTTCATTCTAGAGCCGACCAGATTGCGGGAATTCCGGAATTGCGGGGGACGCAGTACCGCCTGGTTCTTCACAAGCCGAGCAAATGATTTCGGAGGACACACGACTGTCCGGTTTACTTGGCAGTAATACCAAGTGGTTAGTCCGGCGGCTTTGCCATTGTGAGGGGGACCACTTATTGACGGTCAGTGATTCCCGCGGGTTATCCGTCGAATGTCAGCTCCAGTTGATGTTGTAACGTTTCGTACTGTGTTGGGTTCCGTTCTTGATGGCGAACCAGGCCGAGGCTGATTCCGTCCAGCAAGTTGACCCTGATCCGGACGAGAAGCTTTGACAGGGAGAAGCCGGACTTGGACAGGAATTTCAAATAGACCACCACCAGATACACACACAGAGCGCACCAGATCTGATACCAATGCGCGGTCAAATGAGTGACTTTGCCTCACCCCGGAGAAGCCACGGCATCCCTCGCAACCCTCACCCTATCCCTCTCCCAGAGGGAGAGGGGACGATGCTTGGCTCCCTCTCCCAGAGGGAGAGGGCCGGGGTGAGGGCAGGGAAAGCCGATGACGGCGCAGCAGGGTTGTCACTTGTTCGAAAGCGCATTGGTATTACACTACCCCCAACCCTCTGATCCCGGGGCGTCACACCTGACCACCCCTTGACCAATTCGCGGTCAATCACGTATCCTCAAATGATTACCGGCCGCAAGGGGGTACCATGAGTCAGGAAGATGGATCCAGTGATCGCGCCATAAACGTGTGGAAAATCGTTGCACTTACGTTGTTGACTTGGCTCGGGTTTTCAGTGCTCGCCAAACTTTACATGATATACGTCATGTTGCCGCGCCACCCCACCTACACCATGCTCGATAGCCAGTGTGTCGTCTGGATGTGGATGTGCTTGTTCATGGGAATTTACCTTGCCGTCAAGCTACGGAAATGGACGGAAGGGCTTTGGGGCTTGCTATTCTTCATCCTGTGTCTACTGCCTCTTGTTGGGATGCTGTTCGGGGTTGGATACTTCGCGTGGGCCTATGTCAAGTGGGAAAGGGCTCGAATCGGTTTGATCCGTAGTTGACAGAGCCGACCCCCTTGACGACTCCGCGGTCAATCGCGTAGGCTAGACGGCGCTCCGATTTTGCCACAGAAAGAAGGCTGGCATGCCACAAAGGAAAAGGTTGCCCGCAAAGCAGGTGTTGGCAGACATTCGGTCTGGCATGTCCGATGAGCAGATTATGCAGAAATACAAGCTCTCCACCGCCAGCCTCCAGAGCCTTTTCGACAAGTTGGTGAAGGCTGAGCTTATGACAGAGGACGCTCTCGATGAACGAGCAGCGCGTTTTGATATGATGATTGACCTTGGACCTGATGAAGTGATGATTGACCTTGAACCTGCTGAAGTGGTCAAAGCGGAAATGAGAGCGCCGGGGACACCAAGGAATTGGATCGGAAATATCATAGACAGAGCGAAGGAGTATCGTCGGGCAGCCATTGTGTTAGCGGCCGGGACATGGGCGACGTTCTTCCTTGTGAAGGACAGCGTTTCCCTCCAGATCGACGGGTATTGGCCGGTTTACTATTGGGACTATAAGTGGCTGGCATCGGTGGCGATAATCATCTATTGGGGATCATTGCTCTATGTGATCGGCCATATTGTTGACAAGGGGTGGTCACGATTCAAGATCGCAGCACTCAGTTGTTTGATCGCCATCTTCTTCGGTTGTTTGGGCTGGTTTGTTCACGCCGAGGCTGTATGGTTACGCAGCACTGAGCGGATGCATAGGGCAGAATTGTTAGTAGATAATTTAGAGTACGATCTCAAAGAGGGGTCTAAATACGTCCCAGAGGAGCAGAAAGAAATGAATCGTAGATGGCTTCCTGGTGCCAAACTGAGAAAGGAACAGTTGGAAGCGGAAGAGCATCGTCAATTGCTCAAGTCCAGAACTGCATCAAATCAACTCTCATGGTGGTTCTGGGGAATCGGAGGAGTCTTTGCTGTGATAGGAATAGGTTTGGGCGCTTGGGAATTATTTGCGTGGCGTAGAGAAACTGTTCCCTTGAGCGAAGCCGATTTTGATTCAAAAAGATTGATTGAGATAGAACGGGAGAAGGCAAGAGCCTTTGCTGACAGCACTTTTGCCAGAACCATAGGATGGGTCTTTGGTCTGTTCTATATATTCCTCATAGGTCTTCTGGTAGTTGGTGTGGTAGGTGGCGTGATCTATTTGGTCGTTGGTGCGATAGCTGGTGTGGTCTCTCTGGTTTTCTGAAGGGAAGGAAGGATCAGTAGCGCATCTGTAGACGAGAGCTAGATCAAAGAACATTATGTTAAATTGCTGATGAAAACATGGGCGACTTCGAGAACGGAACCGGCCGAAAAGCTGGTATCTGAGTGGATTGAGGGGGCGAACTAGGAGAGAACAAAGGACGGCACGGCAGATCTTCCTCGAAACTTTGGCGATACGGATCGCCGAGAATAATGGGCTGAAAGGCACCCAATGACAGGGAAACCCTTCAAGACGCGTTTGGAAATGCTCGACTGGTCGGCGGAGACGTTTCTCAAGATTGACTGGGACAGCTACGAGCTGGCTGAGGATCTGAATCCCATCTCTTACCCAGGGGCCATTGAGCCGGACGACGTTCGGGTTTTCAGGGGCAGAGGTGACGAGTACGCGAAGGAAGCGCTCGAAGCCATGAGAAATTGGCAACGTAATCTCAGGTTGTTCGCATACGATTATCCAGACCAGACGGAAAGCCTTGCTGAGGCCCACAAAGCTTGGGGAGACTGGCAGCGCTCAATTGGAAACGATCCAATGGACAGCGAGAGTTGGCGCGATTACGGGTCGAATCCCAACCCTAAGCCCGAAGACCACTTTCATTTGCAGGAACGCCTCGCCGAGTACCCGTGTCCGCATTGTGGCAAGCCGCTGTGGAAATTGGATAAGAGCAGATGGGAATACGTTGATTACCGTTATTCTTGTCCCCGTTGCGACAGCCAACTTCCCCTGAGCGATTACGATCCCGGACCCGTGGCCTTTCCGCAAGGAGAAGACGGCCCACGTCTGGACATACCTTCTTGGATGGTGGACAAACAGGCTGCTTTTGGGACGGACTGGTCAGACTTCCAGTTGTGTTTAGAATTCTTCAGAGTGTGTCACGGTGGGTTGTGGCCATTGGAGATCACACGCGTAAGCGGGGCAGCCGATTGGCAGGCATGGTGGGCAAGGGATCTCTTCAAGGGGAAGATTGGTGAGGCCCACAAGGATTGGGCGAAATGGCGGATTTCCCTCGGCAACGACCCGATGCAGAACCCGGAATGGCGCAAATACTTAGACGAGAACATTCCTCCGGACTACTGGTCAGGTTACCTTGGAGGGGCATCTGATTTTTGTGACGCATTGACTCCGACATGACCAACGATAGGCCATTCCTGATCACGGCTCGGATAAGGCCACGGGCACGCGGGTTCTTCAGAGAAGATTGATTGCAAATGCCAGGGTTGGAAGACTGCCTCGCATGAGGGGCATAACCAGGTTGCGCCGTTCATGGGATGTCCTATCACCTGGGTTCGGCAGCGGGGACAATGATATTGAGGTGTGCTCATGGTCGGGACCTCCTTGACGACGAATCACACTCCGGGCTTTCCTCTCAGGACCACACACGGGCCCGGAAGTTCCCGGGCGTAAGAATAGGGTGGAAGGGGTTCGTGAGTTCGAGCTTTCCTCCCGCTAATCTCTCAATCTTACAGAATTATTGTTTGTGATTTTCCGGCTTCAACGTGTATACTCGATGGTGCGTCGGGTCAGTACCACTAATCAACAGGCAGAGCACAGAGATGGAGATCAAGGACTTAGGCAATCTCTTTTTCGCAATAAGTTTCCTTGTGCCGGGATTTATTCTCCATGAGATGATGTCCCTGTTTGTGCCTGACAAGCACGACAAAACCCCTCGGTTAGTTCTCAGATTTCTCACATACAGTTGCTTCAATTACGGCGTCTGGTCATGGCTGATTTGGCTCATGTTTACGACTCAGTTCTTTGCAAGTTCCCAGGTTTGCAGCGCAGCCGCGTGGTTCCTCATAATTTTTGTCGGCCCTCTGTTTATGGGCGTCCTTGTTGGATATCATCTTCAGAAGGAGACAATCACGAACTTCCTCCGGAGGAAAGGACTCAGAGTTCTCCAGTTCAGTTATCCCACGGCCTGGGAATTCAAATTCGCCCATATTGAGACTGGGGTGTGGATACGCGTGACTTTCAAGGACGGTTCCCGGGTGGTGGGATGGTATGATAGCTTGTCCGCTGCCTCCGGTGAGAGAGCCGAGCGTGACATCTATGTTCAGGAAATATGGGCAGAGAAAGGCAACAAACGATGGACAAAGGTGTCAAACACTGATGGGATGATTATCAGAGCGGACGAAATAAGGCACATAGAGTTCCTAAAGGACGAGGAGGTCACCAGTGACTGAGAAAAAATCTGAAGACAAGTCGATCACGGTCTATATCGAGAAGGGCGGAGCGTTCCAACCGCCCGAAACTCAGGGTCCCAAAGCCCAGCACCCGCCGAAGTCAGGCTCTCCTGAAACACCGCCTCCCGAACCCTCATCGGGGGAAACGAAGCAGGAATCTGGCGGAGACTAATTCTTTGGCCCCAAAGTTTCATTGTGATATCCAGACTTTGGGTCCCCTATCCCAGACCATTGGGTCACTCTCCTCTCAGGACACCACAGACCCAGTAGAAACCTGGTGAGATGGTCCGGCCTGGTAAGGGAATCCCACTCCCACTTGACAGAGACCACGACATACCACCCGGCACTTACAGATGGAATTGTCATTCAACAGAACTCTTGATGAAAAAGACAAGGAAGCACTAAAACGTGCTATCATATGCCTGCTGCACGAAAAACCGACTGCGAAGGTGAAACCAAATGAGTGACAGCAGCTTCGAGTGGACACTACTCGGCATACTTATCTTCTTCCTTTTCCCGGTGTGGATATTGGGAGCCATCTTCGTTATCTTCGGAGCCGTCAAACACTGGATCAAGAAAATCCCACTTTTTTTGTTCTGGTGAGAATGGGTTCCGGGTCCCGTATAAATATACTCAGCTTTCGCAGTTGATTGATAGCCGGGAATGGCAAGACTATCAAGGGCATAAGGTATCCTGAGATCGCTCTAGTATGTCATTTATCCAGGAATTGACACGAACTGCAGCAAGGAGAACCCACGACGAGAGTTACTGAGCTTAGAGCAACACACAAGCGTGTCAAAATGGAGTGGCGGTTCAAATATGCCCAATCGGTCCGTCATTTCGCATCGCGTTTTGGCCTGTGAGCCATGTCTGGAATGATGAAATGGCTCCCTTTTCGGAAAGCTCGCCTCTTCGCCGCAACCGGCCTAGGAGCGAGTTCTGACCAAATGCGAAAGTTGAGTAAATATACATGTGGGGGGATCCGGGGCATAGGCGTTAACTTAAGACGCTGGACCCGTTTTTTCGCTTCGTCATTCCGGCGGAATCCGGAATCCAGTTCTTCATCCCGTGAGCCTGGACCCCGGCTTTCGCCGGGGTGACGATGAAGAAACTGATGCATCTGGGATGCCACCGGCGCCGGATTTTGACCGTTTTCTGTTTTAAGTTAACGCCTATGGGGACCCGGGGACCCCCTCCCGCCCCTGGGGTACCGGGCACACCAGACCAGCCAAGCCTCCCCAGTTGAGACAGGATCTCCCCAAATTCTGGGGACACCATACTTATTTCCGGTCCTCCCGTTCGGCAAGAAATCCTAGCAAAGAGGCACAGCGAAGACCGCTTCCCTCTGTGCCTCTGTGGTTTCTTCCTTGTGTCGACGACCGGCGCTATTTGGGATTCAGCACAAGAGTAGCCTTACAGTGGTCCTTTATCGCCTTGTCGCTGAACCACCAGTAAAGCTTATCGCCACGCATGAACGGCTCAATCTGATCTTTCATGTGTGGATTGAATGTGCGGCCTACAACGCCACCGGCCATGACTGCCACGACTTTGTCGTTGTCGGCCAAGTCGGCCACCATGCGCAGGGCCGCGGTGTTGACTATGTTGTACCGTTTGTCGAAATCGAAAATAGCCCGGTAGAGCGTCTCGCCTGATCCGCCCATCGGGTGTGAGCCGCCCCCGATCAGGCTTTTGCCCGCACCTTTGCGCCTCAGGGGGTTCACCCATTCCATCTGATGCGCTTCTCCCCACAACCATTTTGTGGGATCCTTCCCCAGCGACGGGGCCATCTCCTCAACAGCCTTCAGCGCGGCCTGGTGGAACATGTCGTTTATGGTCTCTTTGGTGTCCTTGGTACTCACATTGTCGAACCACGGTGAGGAACCGCTCAGGACCATCTTCTGAAGTCTTTCCTGCCAGAAGTACCAGGTCTTGAGCATGGTGGTGGTGATGTGCGATCCGAGCTCGTCTTCAAACACCAGAGTGGCGAAATTCAGGTACACCGACTGAAATATGGTTGGGGCCGCCTTATCCGGATCATCCCGGAAATCCCATTTCAGCAGAATCTTGCCCATCTGCTCGGTGTCCTTGTACGCTACCAAGGCGCGAGCCATGACCGGGGCTATTTTCTTGGCCATGAGGTTCACGTTGTCTCGCTGAAACTTCCAGTGATCATCCACCGACTTTGGGCCGGGAGTATCCAGAAGCTCCATGAGTCTCCGATACCGATAGGACGGGGAAAGAAAAGACGAATAGTAGTACGGGTAATCCCGCGTGATGGTGGTGTGATTGCAGGTGCCGACCCATCCCCTCTTGGGATTGATGATTGAGGGCATCTTGTCGAATGGGATGATCCCGGTCCAGTTGTCTTTGCCGTCCTTCACAACGAACGGGACAGGGCCGCCACCACTGGATCTTGTGGGAAGCTTGCCGGTCGGTCGCCACCCGATGTTCCCCTCAACATCAGCGAAGACAATGTTGAGCATGATCATATTCATTGACTCAAGGGCACTTTGAACATCGTCAATTGATCGGGCTGTCAGCAATCCTTCAAAGCCTATTGTGGGAGACATGGTCTGAACAGGCGCCCATCGCAGGGTGATGACCTTGCCGGTCTTGAGTCCCTTGAGTTTGTCCGACACGACAGGTCCTCTTTTTGTAAGCTTGATCCCCAGCTTTTCTTCTCGGAACCCACTGGGCGCTTTCTTGTCCTTGATCTTCAGGGTCTCCTGGATCTTCGTGAAAGGCAGGGATTCCGCGCCCTCCATGTACCTGTCAGGGTCCTTGGGATCCAGGGTTTCCACATACAGGTCCGTCGCGTCACCGTAAGAATTGGTGGCCCCCATGGCCACACGATCATTCCTGCCGATCACAAACCCCGGAATACCGGCCACAATGCAACCGACCGCTCTGAATTTGGGAGTGATCAGGCCGATCGGGTATAGGATTCCAGGGAGTATCCTGGCGTCCAGATGCGGATCATTGGCCAGTATTGGCTTGTCGCCCGGGGAGAGCTTCGGCCCCACGACCCAATTGTTGCTTCCCAGGTGCGGGCCGCTTGTCTCGGAATAGGATAGGAGGGTCCTGTCGGAAGCGATACCCAATCGAGCTAATTGTTGGGTAAAGGGCTTGGCCTGTGCGCCCTCAGGAGGTGGGTCGTCAGGATTTATGTTGATAGGAAATATCTCGCGGGCCTTTTCCAAACCCACCTTTTCCACCAGCATCTGGGCGACGATCTCAGCCCTGGTCTTGGACGAGAGCGACCATCCCATATAGTAGACAATAGCCAGGGAATCCTCGATGGTCCATGTTTCAGGCTTGATGCCGGCCGCCTTGAACTCAAGGTGAATGTCCTTGGGACAGGTCTTTATGAACGCGTTCACCCCGTCCACGTAACTCTGAAAAAAGGCCTTTGTCTTGTCATCAAGGATCTTTGCATGCTTCTTTGCGAGCCGATGAATACCGATGGTCCTCATCCTGGTGTCGAGCGCCTTGGCCTTTGCACCGGCCAATTCCGATATCCGCCCTTCCGCCACGAGCCGGGTAAGCTGCATCTGAAACAGCCTGTCCTGAGCCGTGGCAAAGCCCTGGCCGAAGACCACATCATGGATGTTCCGGGCCTTCACATACGCCATACCGTTTTCATCACGCATGATAGTGACCCGGTCTTTCAACCCGGACAGACTTAGACTGCCGTCCTGCTGATACATGTTGAGTATGGGCAGGCCGCAGACCGCTACGACAATGATGATGAGCAGCAGTATCCCCATGCCAAGTAGAAGTCTAGAAAGCTTCATTCTTCATCTCCCTGTGTCAGTGAATATCCGAGAACATGTGCCGCCACAGCGCGGCGGTTCCAGGGTCGCGAGCAAAAGCGCTAATATAACAGGATTCCACTCAATTGATCAACCGCTGATCACCCTCCCTTGGGTCAGTTTGAAATAAGCTCCTGTGGACATCCGAGCGCGCTCATGGCAGAATAGGGTGCATGGCTATCAAGAAGAAAAGGCCACGGGACCTGAACAAACTGGCCTTCAGTATCTTGGAGGAAGTTGTCGGTGAGGACGAAGAGCAAGAGACTGCCGAATACTGCGAAAAGAATCCGCACGCGGTTGAACTTGGTCGTCTTGGTGGGCTCAAGGGAGGCAGAGCCCGAGCCCAGAAACTGACGCCAGGGGAACGTGAAGAGATTGCCAAGATTGCTGCTCGGGTTAGGTGGGAGAAATCCGATTCCTAGCCGGCCTTTTTCTCCTCGTCTGGAGCATTCTTCCTCCACAAGATATCATCGGTGAAATCCATAGGGACCTGAATCGGTTCTTCATCTGGATGAATGCTGTTCCAATGATCAGCGTCTAGTGTGAGCTGTAACCCATCACCGACAATCTGTTCACGTCGGGCTATGAGGCTCTTGTGGATGTGTTTCCGGGGTGCCTCATCAATGTCAACCCAGAGCGAAAGTTGCGTGGCCCCTTGCTGTGTCACCAAGGCATGATTTGCACGATATGGTTTACCCGTGGTTTCGTCATGCCTCATTTCCTGGCGTGCAGCCCGAGTAAACTCCTTTGCGAGGCGGTCGGGGGCGCCTTTGATTGTGAAATCGACTACGCTATGCTAGTAAAGCTATACGGTCATGAATCGGAAGGCCAGAAGAGGCATAGTCCAGCTAGAATCAGGGGAACCAAACGAGAAGGGATCGTGGGAAACCCTGACCTTGGCCAGGTCGCTACCAGCTACGCCGAAAGACAAAACCTGACGATGAGGATGAGGCGGTTCACCAGACTAACGAATGCCTTTTCTAAGAAGGTTGAGAATCTAGGTCACACCGTTTCCCTCCATTTCATGCATTACAATTTTGCTAGGATTCATCAGACTTTGAGAGTGACGCCTGCGATGGAGGCTGGAGTCAGTACACATGTATGGTCGTTGGAAGAAATAGCTGCACTCGATGATTAGGCTCAGGGATATCTATGGAATCAACCTGGAAAAATAGGCTCTATTTCGGAGACAACCTTCAGATTCTCCGTGAGTACGTCTCTGATGAGAGCGTTGATCTGATCTACCTAGATCCCCCGTTTAACTCCAAAGCGACCTATAACGTGCTCTTTGGGGAAAAGAACGGCACTGAGCCTCAAGCCCAAGTCACCGCGTTTGAAGATACCTGGCATTGGGGGCCGGAAGCAGAAGCGGCCTATCATGAAGTAGTCACCCAAGGACCAAGGAAACTGGCGGATCTTGTCCAAGCCCTCCGGGCTTTCCTCGGGCAAAACGACATGATGGCCTATCTGGTCATGATGGCAATCAGGCTCGCGGAACTCCATCGCGTGCTGAAGCCGACAGGGAGCATCTTTCTCCACTGCGATCCTACGGCAAGCCACTACCTCAAACTCCTTATCGACGCCGTGTTTGATCCAAGGAATTTCAAGAATGAGATCATTTGGTATCGGACAACGCCAAAGGCTAACGTTAGGGTCAGGTTTCCAAGTACACACGATGTGATTCTCTTCTATGGGAAATCCGACAGAGCCGCTTTTAGTATGGTCTATACCCCCCATGACGAGAAGTATGTTGAGTCACATTATCGGCAGTTCGAGCCGGGAACTGGCCGCCGTTTCAGGTACACCAGTTTGATTAATCCCAACAGGAACAGACCCAATCTGACGTATGAGTTTCCTCCAGGCAGCGGAACCGTTCGTGTGTGGCGTTGGACTAAAGAACGCATGACCAAGGCATGGCAAGAGGGCAGAGTGATAGTCACAAAAGAAGGTGGTGTAGCTCAGTATAAGCGTTATCTGGACGAACAACCGGGAAACCCAGTGCAATCAACATGGCATGACATCCCTCCAATCAACTCCCAGGCAAAGGAACGGCTTGGGTATCCAACCCAAAAACCAGAACCGCTTCTTGAGAGAATCATCAATGCCGGTAGCAGAGAAGGAGACCTTGTCCTAGACCCATTCTGTGGTTGCGGTACGACCATCTCTGTTGCCGAACGCTTGAAGCGTGGATGGATCGGCATCGACATCACTCATCTGGCTATCGCCCTCATGAGGCACCGGCTTAGGGACACCTTCGGGGATGAGCTTTCCGAATACGATGTTGTCGGTGATCCGAAAGACCTAGCAAGCGCGAAAGCCCTCGCAAAACACGACCGCTTTCAGTTTGAGTGGTGGGCGTTGAGTCTTGTAGATGGTCGCCCGGCGCAAGACAAGAGGAAAGGCGCTGACGCCGGAGTGGACGGCTATATCTATTTCTTTGACGACAATTCCAAGAAGGCCAAGAAGATCGTCATACAGGTCAAGAGCGGCAATGTGAGCGTGAGCCAGATAAGGGATCTCAAAGGAGTCATTGAAAGAGAGAAGGCCGTGATCGGGGTCTTCATCACGCTGAACAAACCTACAGGGCCAATGATGAAAGAAAGCCTTGCCGCTGGGTTTTATGTACCTGAGTTCCTGCCTGAAGAGTTCAAAGCGCCAAAGATTCAGATCTTCACCATTGTAGAACTTCTCGAAGGGGCCTCCGTCAACTATCCGCGACTTGCTGTTTCCACATTCAAAAAAGCTCCGCGCAAGCACAAGGATACCGTCTCCGACCAAAACAATCTTTTCTGAAAGATTTTTCAAACTGACCCACTACCTCATCCTCCATTGGCGGAAGAGGGTAGGGTGAGGGGGGATTCAAATCCTAAAGTGCGGCCAAGGCCGGCGCCTATGGTGGCGAGGGCGCCATTTCACGACCACCCGCTCGCCTTGACCGGACCGCATTCCAGAATGTCTTTTGAGAATTCGTCTGTGATCTTGACCGGGTATTTGCCGGTGAAGCAGGCCGCACAGAATTGATTTCTTGGCAGGGGCATTGCCCGGAACATCCCTTCAAGGCTGAGGTAGGCTAGAGAATCAGCGCCTATGAACTCTGTGATCTCCTCGACCGTGTTGGAGCAGGCGATCAATTCCCCTTTGCTTGAGAAATCTATCCCGTAGAAGCAGGGATACCGGATTGGCGGACAACTGATCCTCATGTGAATTTCCCGAGCCCCCGCTTCTCTGAGCGCTCTGGTTCTGAGTTTGCTCGTGGTCCCCCTCACAATGGAATCATCCACTACCACCGCGCTCTTTCCGTTTAAGACGTCTCTGACCGGATTGAGTTTCAATCTTACGTTGAGGTCCCTAATTGCAGGCGAAGGTTGAATAAAGGTCCGACCCACGTAATGGTTGCGAATTACTCCATATTCGTAGGGTAAACCGCTGCCGTGGGCATAGCCCAACGCGGCATAGCTTCCGGAAGCGGGCATTGGGACCACTATGTCGGCGCCCTCAACCGGATGTTCCAGCGCCTGTTGGAGTCCCAGCTGCTTTCGGACCGTGTACACACAATGCCCGAAAATGTGCGAATCAGGACGGGAGAAGTAGATGTATTCGAACACACACATGGCCGAATTGAGCTTCCTCGGCCCCTGAATGGATCTCAGTCCGTTGTGGTCGGCAATGACGATTTCTCCGGGTAACACGTCCCGGACGTACTCCGCCTCCATGATATCCAAAGCACAGGTCTCGGAGGCCAGTATGATTGCGTCTCCTTTGCGGCCTATGCAGAGAGGCTTGAAACCGTGAGGGTCCCGTGCCCCGAGAATACCTTCCGGGGCCAACATCACCAGCGACCAGGCCCCTCTCAAATCCCCGAACGTTTTGACCAGCCGTTCTTCCAGGGATCCTCGCTTGTGAAGAATCAGATGGGCTATCAGCTCCGAATCCGCTGAGGTCTGAAAGATCGCGCCTCTGGCCTCGAGCTTCTTTCTGAGCGCGGCGATGTTAACAATATTCCCGTTGTGACCGATTGCGAAGGTTTTGTCGATCTGTTCCACCACGAACGGCTGGGCGTTCCGCAAGTTGGAACTGCCCGTAGTGGAATAGCGCACGTGGCCGATCGCCATGGCGCCTTCCAATCGCTTCAGGTCCTCGGGTTGGAATACGTCGGCAACCAGCCCCATTCCTCTGTGAGCAGTAACTTTCTTGCCGTCGCTTGCCACAATGCCTGCTGATTCCTGACCGCGATGCTGAAGGGAATAGAGGCCCAGATAGGTCAAGCGAGCGGGGTCGTCGGAACCGTAGATTCCGAACAGTCCGCAAGCCTCCTTCTTGGATGGCGAGTTGAACATTGGGGCTGCTCCTGGATGAACAATCTCGATCTCACTCTAGGTGAGGCCAAACTAGCGCACCGCGCGTTTTCCGTCAAGCAACAAACCGATGGGACTGTAACCATTCAGTCATTCGGGGGGGGGGGGACGGGAATGACCACGTTCCTGCGCTTAACGGATGGCAAGAGGGCGCACACACAGGTGCGCCGTACGCTCTGCCCCACGACGGGGCTGGGCTCAGACGTAGGGGCAGACCCCGGACTCCGATCCGGGGGGCTGCCCCTACGGGTAGATCATTCATTGCAGGTATCGGCAAGGGCGCACCTGTGTGTGTGCCCGGGGCCGACGCGGAGTTCCTCACCGGGGCTGTCCGAGTCGGTCGGGCTGCAATTCGGGTTCAGGATGTGCGCACAGATGACGGTCACCGGGCCCTGGAACCCGCCAATTCTCGGTTGACTGCGGGCGCCCACCCGGAACGAGGGTCTCGCCCCGCCGGGATCTGCGTCGGTTCCGGCATGGCGATCAAGCCGGGCGCGGTTTCGCGGACCGGTTGCTGTGCTCCGAGTGTCCGGCTTTGAGGCAGTGCACGAGCAGGCGCGGGTTGAGGCTGTGGTTGTGCGGCTGGGGCCGGAGGCTGCGCCTGGTTCTGTCCCGGTCCAGTTGGTGGACCATAGTACTGAACGGTGGTTCCGTTTTGAGTCGTGGTGATTATCTGCTGCCCTCCGGTCGGCATAGAGTTTACACCTGCGTCAGGCGCTTGGCCTGGAGAGTATTGGCCGGGACGCAGGGGCGCCTGGGCGTTGGACGGCTGATGCTGAGGCCGCGGCGCCTGCTGAAACTGTGGGGCCGGTTGTTGAACGGGCGCTGCTGACGGATTCCAGCTTGCCCGCGGATAAGTCGCCCAGTCCGCGTGTATTCCACGGGAATTGTGATATTGTCCCCGTTGCTGTCCCTGGTAATAAGGGGGTTGCTGGGGATGTTGACCCGGAGTATTGCCGCGGGCCCCGTATTGCTGTTGCAAATTGGGCTGACGAGACAGCGCGGACCCGCCGTAGAATAGCGGGCTGTTGAAACGCCGAAGCGTTGCTTGCGAATGAGGGTTCCCCGTTGTTAATCCTAGCCCGCTCGGGCCAAATACAGACTCAAAGAATCCCTGCCCAAACGCTATTCCGTTTGCCGCGATGCACATCACTATTGCCGTAATACAGATTCGTACCATTACTCGTCCTCCCGCCGGGTCTATGGATTGACCGCGCGAAATTGGGAAACTGACTATCAGAAAAAATTCAACTTGATCGGTCCATATTCTAATGTACCGACTGATATTTGTCAACGGGAGCCCCGCCTTTTACGGAAGCGTTCAGTGGTTTCGTGACTTCAATCCGCGCTGGTCCACAATTCCTCGATATCATACTTCCGTGTTCCCAGACCCATTTCTTCGGCATATTCAAGCTGATAGGTCCAGTCGACGTTTGGGTAAAGCGCTCTGAACTTGTCCTCTCCGGGGGCCATGCCCGCTTCAGGGCATGATAGGGGGTTGCCGGGGGCGCTGTTCACCAAATCAGCGGCAGCCTGGTCAATGGCCACTGGATCAACGGAAGCCAGAATGGCCCGGTCGCGGACGATGGGCCTGTCAGAGAAGGGCGTGCAATCGCACATCGGTGTCACGTCAGTGACGAAAGTCATAAAGGCAGTGCGTCCAAGTTTCCCATTCACGACCGAGGCTGCGTACTCGACCATTTTTTCCATGAATATGGGAACCGATTCATTCCACTGAATCTGGATGGCCTGTTGAGGACAAGCCAGAATGCACTCTGCACAGCCGATACAGAGCGCCGGATCTATAAAGGCCTTTGCGTCGGAGCCTTCACCTTGGAGACTAATGGCCTGCCCCCGGCACCGGACCAGACAATCTCCGCATCCCACACACTTCCCTTTCTTGACCCTGGGAGATACATTGGAGTGTTGCTCAAGTTTGCCTTCGCGGGCCGCGCATCCCATACCGACGTTTTTCAAGGCGCCTCCAAAGCCGGTGAGTTCGTGTCCTTTGAAATGAGTGAGAACCATGAGTCCGTCGGCATTGTGAATGTCCGCTGCTATGTGCGCTTCTTGCAATCGGCGGCCGTTTACCGCGGCCCTGACAACGTTGTTTCCGCGGAGCCCATCAGCGATGATCACAGGCGCGCCGGCCACTTCTCTCGTGAACCCGTGATCAAAGGCCGTGATCATGTGCGAGTAGGCCTCGGCCCTGGATCCCACATATAAGGTGTTGGTATCAGTGAGGAAGGGTCTGGCTTGCAGAGCTTTGAGCCTATCAACTACACGGCGAACGAACTGCGGCCGGATATATGCCGTGCCCCCGGGCTCCCCAAAGTGTAGTTTGACGGCAACCAGGTCTCTCGGCTGGAAAATGTCGGCAGGCTCCAACCTGTCGAACAGATCACAAACCTTTGAAGGCACGCTCTTTTTCCAGCCCGCGGACAAATCAGTCATGTAAACGGTGGCAGCCAATAGTTTATCTCCCTTATTCCGGTGTTGAGGTTGCGCGCTCAGGAGGCTGCGCGTCATCCCTGTGTTAAGAAGAACTGTTGAAAAAACATTATACACGCGGTAATATGATGAATGGTAGGTCAGGAGTCGCGAACTGACATGCTGCGAAAGCTAACTGAATAGAATCAAAGAAGAAGAAGACCGCCATGAAAGATCGAATCGGAGAAATGTTGCTGCGAGCCGGGATCATCGACGAGGAACACCTGGAAAAGGCGACCGAGTTTGTGCGCACCGAGTCGGAGGCTACCAGGGTTTCAACGGCGCTGATAAAGCTGGATCTTCTTGAGGAAGACGATCTGGTCGAGTTCCTGTCGCGACACCTGGGTCTGGCCACGGTTTCCCTTGAGGAGATTGATCTAGATGTTGAGACCGTGAGACTAATCTCATCAGCCACCGCGCAGAAATATATGGTGGTCCCTTACAGTCAAGTCAATTCCACTCTCCATGTAGCCATGGCTGACCCCACGGATTTGAACGCCATCGACGACATCAAGTTCATTACCGACCTTGCGGTCGAGGTAAGTATTGCCACGGAATCCGAGATCCGAAAGGCAATCGAGAATTTCTACGACACCGGCGCGGGCGTGGACGACCTGCTCGGAGAATTCGATGAGGACGAGTTCGAGGCGAACGTTGCGGCGGACTCCGCGGATAGTGATGACCGCGACATGGCCAAGCAGGCGGAAGAAGCCCCTGTAATCAAACTGGTGAACTACTTTCTAAGGGAGGCGATCCAAAAGAAGGCCAGTGACATCCACATCGAGCCCTATGAAAAGGTTCTTCGAGTAAGGCTCCGCATCGACGGGTCATTGTACGAGCTGATCAAGCCGCCGCTAAGGCTCAAGAACGCGATAGTGAGCCGTGTGAAGATCATGTCCAGGCTTGACATTGCGGAGCGGCGCCTCCCCCAGGACGGACGCATAAAACTGAAGCTGGGCAAGGGACGGGACATGGACTTTCGTGTTTCGATCTTGCCGACCCTGTTCGGTGAAAAAGTGGTCATGCGACTACTGGACAAGTCCAACCTCCAACTCGACATGACCAAGCTGGGGTTTGAAGAGAAACCACTCGAACACTTCAAGGAGGCGATCCACAAGCCTTTCGGAATGATCCTGGTAACCGGTCCCACCGGTTCAGGCAAGACGACTACGCTTTACAGCGCATTATCCGAACTCAATTCTCAGGACGTCAACCTTTCCACCGCCGAGGACCCCGTGGAGTTCAACCTTCACGGGATCAATCAGGTTCAGATGCACGAGGAGATCGGCCTTACTTTTGCGTCCGCGCTCAGGTCATTTCTTCGACAGGATCCGGATATCATAATGGTAGGCGAGATCCGGGACTTTGAGACCGCGGAGATAGGGGTGAAGGCCGCGTTGACGGGCCACCTGGTCCTTTCCACATTGCATACGAACGACGCGCCTCAGACGGTCAACCGCCTATTGAACATGGGAGTGGAGCCTTTCCTTGTTGCCAGTTCCGTGAATCTTATTCTAGCGCAAAGGCTTTCCCGGAGGATTTGTGCAGAATGCAAAGTAGAAATTGAGCCTCCGGCCGAGGCCTTGAGAGATATCGGCGTCAAGATGGAGGAAATCGGCGCGTTCCCGGTTTACGAAGGGAAAGGGTGCCACACGTGCAGCGACACGGGATACAAAGGCCGCGTGGCTCTGTACGAGGTGATGCCAATGTTCGACGAGGTCAAGGAACTCGTGCTCGCCGGCGCTTCGGCTTTGGAAATCAAGAGAGAAGTGATCCGCCTGGGTATGCAGACACTTCGTATGGCCGGAATCAACAAACTCAAAGAAGGAATAACCACAGTACAAGAGGTAGCCAGAACAACCATGGCCGACTAGACAGTACGGCCCAAGAGTGAAAGGTAGTTTGAAGTGGCGAGCCTTCATGATTTTTTGAAAGAGATGGTGGAACGCGGGGCTTCGGACCTCCACGTCACACCTGGTATGCCTCCTATGGTCCGCATACGCGGTTCATTGGCGCCATTGGAATACCCACCCTTGAAGCCGGTGGAAACACGTCAGCTGTGTTACAGTGTGCTCACTGACGCTCAGAAGCATCGCTTTGAAGAGTCCCACGAATTGGATCTGTCCTTCGGGGTCAAGGGCTTGAGCCGGTTTCGCGCGAACGTATTCATGCAAAGGGGGGCGATGGCCGGGGCGTTCCGGCTGATTCCCTATCAGATTCGGTCATTCCAGGAACTGGGGCTCCCGTCAATTGTCAATGAGATATGTTCGAAACCACGGGGCCTGGTGCTGGTCACCGGACCGACCGGGTGCGGCAAATCGACCACGCTCGCGTCGATGATAGACAAGATCAACACGGACCGACACCAACACATATTGACCATTGAAGACCCGATTGAGTTCACTCATCAGCACAAAGGGTGCATCGTCAACCAGAGAGAGTTGCACGCGGACACGGACAGTTTCCATTCCGCGCTGCGTTCCGTGCTCAGACAGGATCCGGACGTCGTGCTGATCGGTGAAATGAGGGACCTGGAAACCATCGAGGCCGCTTTGACCGTTTCGGAAACCGGGCATCTCACTTTCGGGACCCTGCACACCAATTCCTGTGTCCAGACAATCAACCGAGTAATCGACGTATTCCCGGCCCACCAGCAGCCTCAGGTTCGCGCTCAGCTCAGCTTCGTTCTCGAGGGTGTGATGTGCCAGAGTCTGATCCCCACTATGGACGGCAAGGGACGGGCATTGTCCCTGGAGATCATGGTGCCGAATCCGGCCATTCGCAACCTTATCAGGGAAGACAAGATACACCAGATGTATTCTCAGATTCAGGTGGGCCAGGCGAAATCGGGTATGCAAACCATGAATCAGTCACTCTACTTCCTGTATCACAGGAGAATAATTTCTTTTGATGACGCCATGGCACGATCGTCTGATCCGGATGAACTGAAGCAAATGATGGAGTCCGGCACGAAGAACATCAGAAGAGGGGGCACCTCAGGATAGAGCGGCTCGGCTGCTGGCGTCTGATTGAACCGAAGGAGACACGTGATGCCGGAATTCGTATGGAAAGCAAAGACAACCATCGGCAACGTCATCAACGGCGAGATGAACGAGGTCAACGAGTCTGTCGTGATGACCAAGTTGCGGCGGATGAATTATACCAACATCAAGGTCAAGAAGAAGCCGAAAGATCTGCTGGCCAATGTGGCGTTTTTTCAGCCCAAGGTCACGACCAAGGATGTGGTCATTTTCACTCGTCAGTTCGCCACGATGATTGACGCGGGCTTGCCCCTGGTACAGTGTTTGGAGATCCTGTCCAGTCAGCAGGAGAACTCCACCTTCAAGAAGGTGCTATCCGACGTCAAGGGCGACGTGGAAGGCGGCAGCACCTTTGCTGAGGCGCTCAAAAAACACCCGAAGGTATTCGATCATCTCTTCGTCAACCTGGTGAACGCGGGCGAGACCGGCGGTATTTTAGACACGATTCTGCGGAGATTATCCGTCTTCATGGAGAAGGCCGAGGCGCTCAAGCGAAAAGTGAAGGGCGCTATGATCTACCCGGCGGTCGTAATAACCATCGCCGTGGGCGTCGTGGTTATCCTGCTCGTCTTCGTCATACCGGTCTTCAAGACAATGTTTGAGGGCGCGGGGAAAAACCTACCGGCACCCACGCAATTCGTGATCGCGTTGAGCGAGTTCATGCAGAAGTACTACCTGTACATGTTCGCCTTTCTCGTGATCATGGTGCTGGCTTTCCGGAAATTCTACTCGACCGAGAAGGGAAGATTCCTCACTGACAGGGCTGCACTGAGAGTACCGGTCATCGGTAATCTTTTGAGAAAAGTCGCGGTGGCCCGATTCTGTTCTACGTTGGGCACGATGATATCAAGTGGTGTTCCAATACTTGACGCCCTGGAGATTACCGCTAAGACCGCGGGCAACAAGATCATTGAAAACGCTATCATGGGTACCAGGGTTGCCATCGCAGAAGGTCGGACCATTGCGGAACCTCTCATGGAGACCGGTGTCTTTCCCGGCATGGTGGTTCGCATGATCGCCGTGGGTGAGGCTACCGGCGCTCTGGATGCCATGCTGGCAAAGATAGCTGAGTTCTACGAAGAGGAGGTCGACGTCGCGGTGGAGGCTCTAACCCAGTTGATGGAACCGATAATGATCGTGTTTCTTGGTGGGATGTGCGGCGGGATGGTCATATCAATGTACCTGCCGGTCTTTTCCATGGCCGGTGTGATGTCAGAATGATTGCGCGATTCACCGTCCTGGTTCGATCCGCATGAATATCCGGTGTCCCGGGAGGAGGGGAAGCAGAGGTCTAGAGGGCCTCTTCTTTTTTTTCGCTTCGGAATCGTTTCACTGAAAGGCTTCGGCAGCCTGGCGAGCCGATCTATCATGACCCCTTCGCCGGTGGCGTTTGTCCCACGCGCCGGTCCGGCATTGGGCGGGAACCTGCAACAGGCCGCGGCAAAGGGTTGCGGTAGGACAGGTATGGAAGTTATCACCACACATCTGAACGCGGATTTTGACGCTTTTGCCTCTATGGTTGCGGCGAGGAAGCTGTATCCCGACGCTGTGATGGCCTTTCCCGGCTCACAGGAGAAGAGTCTCCGTGACTTCTTCATGGATTCCGCCATGTACATCCTGTCCATAGAACGCGCCAAGGACATAGACCTCGATCAAGTTCATCGGCTCATCCTGGTGGACACGCGGCAGAAGAGCAGGATCGGAAGGTTCGCGGATCTGGTTGAGTCGGGCGAGGTGGAAGTTCATGCTTACGACCATCATCCGGACGCGGAAGACGACGTCAAAGGCGACTATGAGATTGTAGAAGAGGTCGGAGCAACTGTGACCCTTCTCATCCGCGAGATCAGGAAACGCGGGATCGAGCTTAACGCGGAAGAGGTCACCATACTTGCCCTGGGACTCTACGAGGACACCGGTTCCTTCACCTTTTCATCGACTACCGTAGAGGATCTTGAAGCCGCGGGATGGCTCCTGGACAAGGGAGTCAACCTGAACGTCATCGCGAACATGATGACCAGCGAATTGAACAAGGAACAAGTGGAGATTCTTCATCAGCTTATTGAGGGATCCGAAACCGTGAACGTCGGAGGACTCCATATTCGAGTCACTTCGGCAAGTGTGGAAGGCTACGTGGGTGACTTGGCCGTGCTGGTACACAAGTATCGGGATATGGACTTCCTGGACGCGCTGTTCGTACTGGTGAGAATGGAAGATCGAGTTCATCTGATAGCGCGCAGCCGGTTGGAAGAGGTGAACGCCGGTGAAATCGTTTCCGAGTTCGGGGGAGGGGGACATTCAACCGCGGCAAGCGCCACGATCCGGGATCTCTCCTTGTACCAGGCACGTGAAAAACTGGTGGCCCTACTTCACAAGAAGGTGCGGCCCAAAACACGGGCCGGTGATATCATGAGCCGCCCTGTTTTCACTATCGATCCGGACCGGACAGTCGAGCAGGCCGCGGAGTACTTGAGTCGCTATCAGGTGAGTTCGCTTCCGGTACTCCAGGACGGAGCCATACTCGGGATTCTGCACCGGGATTCCGTGGAGAAAGCGCGTCATCACGGCCTTGAGGAATCTTCGGTAATCGACTATATGGACCCACAAGCGGTGTCCGTGCAGCCTGATGAGTCCATTGACAGGGTGCTCGACCTTGCCTTGGAAGGGCGACAGAGGTTGGTTGGTGTCGTTGATGGTGACCGGCTCGTAGGTGTGATCAGTCGTAGCGACCTGCTGGAGCACATGAAGCTCCCTTTGCGGAAAGACTCCGCGAGCCCCGAGGATTTTCCCACCGGCCGGGCGCGAACCAAAAGCGTCCGAAAACTCATGGAGGAGCATTTTCCCGAACATGCGCTGAGCGTACTGGTCCTCGCTGGAGAAGTTGCGGAGCGCAGAAGTGAGGTGGCTTATCTGGTGGGTGGGGCCGTGAGAGATCTGTTTCTCAGGAAACTCAATCTGGACCTGGACCTGGTGATTGAGGGAGAAGGAATCCCCTTCGCGCGGGACCTTGCAGAGCAAATTCCAGGGACTCGCGTCCGGGACCACAAGAAGTTCGGGACCGCTGTACTGCTCTTTGAGGACGGCTTCAAGATCGATGTGGCAACTGCACGGCACGAGTTCTATGCGGTTCCGGGGGCTCTTCCCACGGTGGAGACCAGTTCAATCAAGCGTGATCTGTTCCGGAGAGACTTCACCATGAACACATTGTCGGTCAGCCTCAATCCGGCAGCACTGGGGAGGGTCACAGATTACTTCGGGGGCGCCAGAGACATAAAGGAGAGGGTGATACGGGTTCTCAACAATCTGGCCTTTGTGGAGGATCCTACAAGAATTCTGCGTGCCATCCGGTTCAGCAGTCGATTCGGTTTCTCCATCGGCAAGCACACCGTGAAGCTGCTGAAATCTGCCATTGACATGAAAATCTTTGACAAGGTGGAAGGCAAACGCCTGTTAAACGAACTGATTCACATCTTTGAAGAAAGGAATCCGCTTGGTCCCCTGAAAATGATGGAAAACTACGGGGTTCCTCAGGCGATGCACCCCGCGCTTGAGTTCAACCGAGGAACGGACGAGCTTCTCGAATCAGTAGTCGGCGTGCTCTCCTGGTGGAGATATCTCTTCATAAATGACAGGCTTCACCCATGGCTCGTCTACTTCCTTGCCATTACCGATTCCCTGGGGAACGAAGAACTGAGCGATGTGATGCAGAGGTTCTCAGTGAATTCGTCGCCGGCACAGAGGCTCCTATGGGAACGCTCCGAATTGAGAAAAGCTCTTTCCCATTTCTCCCGGGGGCGGGCGGACAGCCCGAGCAAGATCGCGGCAACACTCAGGGGTTTTTCCACTGAGGCGCTGCTATACATGATGGCTCGAACCGGCCACGAAGCTACGAGACGTGCCATCAGCGAGTACATCAACACTCTGAGACACGTAAAACCTGCGCTGACCGGAAAAGATCTCATTGCAATGGGATACAAACCGGGCCCCATCTTTGGCCGCATTCTGGAGGCTTTGCGGGATGCATCCCTTGACGGACATGTTCGGGGCCGAGATAATGAGCGAGCCATGGTTTTACGCCTCTTTCCGCTCATGGACCAGGATGTTTTGCCGGCCCCATAACTAAGGGGAGACAAAGGGCGAGATCGACGTGACGCACGTGAAGACCTTGGGTCAACCGGCTGGAAATGAATACTAAAGCAGGAGGATTGGATGACAGCAGAGAATGCCAAGCAGGTAAAAATATTCGACATAACACTCCGGGATGGTTCCCAGAGCAAAGTGGCCACACGAATCAGATCCGACGATCTGATGAAGGTCGCGCGAAAGCTGGCCGACTCCGGAATCTACGGAGCGGAGACCTGGGGCGGCGCGACTTTCGACGTCTGCGTCAGATTCCTGCGTGAAGATCCGTGGGAAAGGGCGCGTCTTTTCAAGGAAGCCATGCCCAATGTAATGAACATGATGCTCATCAGGGGCCAAAACCTTGTTGCGTACTCCAATTTTGCCGACGACCTTGTCTACAAATTCGTGGATGCGGCCGCTCGCAACGGAATCGACGTGTTTCGTATCTTTGACGCGCTCGATGACGTGAGAAATCAGGAGACGGTTATCAAGGCGGTGAAGGCAGCCGGCAAGATCTCTGAAGGCGCTGTATGCTACACGATAAGTCCGTTTCACAGCATCGACAAGTTCGTGTCCAAGGCGAAGCAATTGGAGGACAAGGGCGTGGACCAGATAGCCATCAAGGACATGGCCGGGCTCATAGACCCCCACACTACCTTTGAACTGGTGTCAAGTCTCAAGAAGGCGGTCGATGTTCCCATTCACCTCCACACCCACGACAGTTGCGGCATGGGAATGATGTCCTGTCTCAAAGCTGTGGAAGCCGGGTGCGACATGCTCGATTCGGTCCTGAGTCCTTTTGCCGGGGGGACCGGTCACCCCTGCACCGAGTCCCTGGTCCATTCTCTTGGACGCCTGGGGTACGACACGGGTTGTGATCTGGAGAAACTCACCAGTGCGGCCGAAGAGGCAAAGGCCATGAGGGCACGGTACAGTGAATTCGAGGCCCCCTATGACGGGGTGGATTGCAGGATGCTGGTCACTCAGATTCCAGGTGGGGTCATGTCCAATCTCGCCACTCAGCTCAAAGGCCAGAACGCGCTGGACAGACTCGAGGAGATCATCGAAGAGATCCCAAGGGTGAGGGAAGATCTGGGATGGATACCCCTTGTCACTCCCACTTCCCAGATAGTGGTCGCTCAGGCCACCGTCAACGTGTTGATGAAACAAAGATACAAGATGATCGCAAATCATACTGCCAATCTGCTCAAGGGAATGTATGGCGAGACCCCCGCGGCGGTCAACAAAGAACTGCTGGACAGGGTGCTAAAGGGAGAGGACCCGGTCACGGTGCGCCCCGCGGAATTGATTCCGCCCATGTGGCCCGAGCTCGAGGAGAAGTTCCCCGGCCTAAGTGAAGAGGACATTCTCATCCACGCCATATTCCCGCACGAGGCCCCTGGTTACTTCGAAGACATGGCGAATAGGTAGCCGCTCCTCAGGAGCGAGCACGCAGAAGTTCAAGGAGAATTGTCATGCTCGCAGGCCAAGCCATGCAGGATCTCTTGCCAAGGGACAATCCTATCCGCCACTGTTACGGCTGCGGCGCGGATAATCCCATGGGTTTAGGGATAAAGAGCCACATGAACGGAAATGAGGGGGTCGCCAGGTGGCGGCCTCAGGAGCACCATTGCGCGTACCCCGGATTCTTGAACGGCGGAATCGCTTGCACGCTCATGGATTGTCACTCCGCGTGGACAGCGTTCGCAACGTACTGCCGGGAAGAGGGCATCGACACGACAAAGGGTTTGAACCTTCCCACAGGCTGGACAAGAGCGCTGAGAGTGGAGTTCCTTAAGCCCGTTCCAATGGACGTGGAACTGGTGCTCAGGGCGCGGGTGGTCAGGAGAGGTAAGACCAGTCGAACCGTTGCCTGTTCCATTTACGCCAATGATGAGGAATGCGTGAAGGGGGAAGTCACCATGGTGATGACCGGCGCGTGACATTTGCTGCGGAGTGTTGTAGCAGTGCCGGAAGTAACTTCCCAATGAGTGCCGGGTGTCCATCGGAACGCGGGACTGGTTTCTCCGGCAATGCGGCGGCATTCGGACAAAACTTCCGGTAGACTCTACAGTGATTACCAAAAGTAATTTCCGATTACTCTGAGAATCAGTCATGTGGGGCAGGCTTTCCAGCCTGCCATTCGGTCGGAACTTTTGGCAACTGCCATAAAAGCTGGATTCCCGCGTGCGCGGGAATGACGGCCGGCGAGCATCCCGGATTGCCATACTGTCCTATTCTAACGCCTTTTGGTTGGCGACCGGGTTCATTGCCGTCCGATCTCCCTTTCTTGAGGTTGAGACATGGGAATCCGGACGGAGAAAGTGGAGCCTTTGCCTTCGCCTTCACTCTCCACCCAGATCTCACCGCGGTGCATTTCGACCATTTTCCGGGTCAAGGCCAAGCCCAACCCGGTCCCCGCCTGTCGCCTTGCATACGATGAATCGACCTGTTGGAATTTTCCAAAGATACGTTCCTGGTCTTCCGGCTTTACGCCGATACCGGTGTCGGAGACGTTGATACGGAGGTCCCCATAGTCTTTGACCGCGTTCACTCTGATCTCGCCGCTGTCGGGCGTGAACTTGGCTGAATTGGAAAGAAGGTTGAACACAATCTGCTTGAGCCTTACCTCGTCCGCTTCCACCGTGGCCTCAGCGAGTTCGTCCGCGACGGTCAGTTCAAGTCTGAGCCCGTGTTTGGCTGCCTTCTCCTTGATCATTACCAAACTCCCCTCCAGGAGTTCTAGAATATTGATTCTGGAGACCTGGAGCAGCATCTTGCCGGACTCGACCTTCGTCAGGTCCAGCACGTCGTTGATGAGGTCCAGTAAGTGGCGGCCACTGGCCAGGACATGGCCCACATGTTGCTCCTGTTTCTGGTTCAGTTCGCCGAAAGTCCGGTCCTGGAGGATCTCAGAGAAGCCGATAATGGCATTCAGGGGTGTCCGTAATTCATGGCTCATATTGGCAAGGAATTCGCCCTTTGCCAGATTAGCCTCTTCGGCTTCCGCCTGTGCTTCTTCCGCCACCGCCTGAAGCTCCCTGGAGACCTCCAACGATCTTTCCAATTCCTTTTGCACAGCCTTCAATCGGCCCAGGTCGGTGAAAGCCAACACCATTCCATGATCCAAGTTCCCCGGGTCAAAGGGGAGGGCATTTACCAGGCAGTGAACTCTTTGGCCCGCCCTGGTCACCAGGGAAACCTCTTCGTCACGGATCTGCTCTTGAGATTTCAGCAATTGGACCTGATTCGGCATCTCGGGATTCGATCCCCACTTGTCCACAAATTCGCTGAGATTTCGATCGGTCAGATCCTCCGGAACGTTGAAACCGAGCATGCGGGCCAGACTGTAATTGGCCAAGCTGAATCGGCCCTTGCGGATGTGGGCTATGCCGCTGGGAACAACCTCTGCCGTTGTTCTGAACATGGTGCGGGTAGAGAGCACTCGACCGTAGCGTCTCAGGCCCAAGAAAGCGGCCAGCACTATTGGAGCCACCGCGAGGTTGCCGAACATGGGAAAGGTGCCGGCTGTTGGGCTGTCCAGCATCGCCGGAACCACCCGGAAGCTTTGGGCGATCACCTGGCCGGCGAGTCCTGCCAAACCGCCGTAGACCAGGAACAACCTTTCCTTACGCGCGTCAGGGTCTTCCTTCTCGTCACGAGCGCTTGCGTGCAGCCGCTTCAATGCGTACCCGGTCACCACGAGGACGAGGACCAAAAAAACCGTATACGCGGGCCCATAGTTGTTCAGAAAGGTCATGGGACTGACAAGCGTCTTGTTGGTGACCACAGCATCGGTAAACAGAGTTACAGGATAGAAAAGGCCGAAGGGAACGTAGATGAGAGCTCGTTTCCGCCATGACACAGGTCGGATCAGAGACTCGATGAGTTCAACCCCTGCCGCGGGCACGAATACCCAAAGAAAACTCAGTACGCGAAACAGCCTGATGCAGTTCTCGTGAGAGATCAGACCCCATTGGACTTGCAGTGCTGCATGACTCACAATCGCGTCGAAAAAAGCCCATCCAACCACGCACATCAGATAGCGGCGAAACACGCCGGTCTTGGGACTTGTCGGGTCGTAGCGACCCAGATAGACCAGCATGGCAAATGTGTAACCCACCGTGAAGAGTAGATTTAGCAGATAGTAATTGTTTAGCAGGACAGAAGCCACGTTACCCTCGGAAGAAACCGGCCCCTCAAAGATGCCGGCAGTAATGCCCAGCGTACTGAATACACTCTACCATTCTTGATCAATCCTTTTCAACCGTGAGTTGAAGCCTTGATCCTTTTCTTTGACATAGCGGAGTTCAGCATCTAGGATGTAAATGGTGGTTATTGTATTTTCGCAGATTCCATGACCTATCAGTGAGAAGAGAATCCAATGAAACCGGCCGGAGAACGAGAGCTTCCCCAAACGGATCGACAACCGGATGATCAAGAACAACAGCTCCGCGCCGCGCTGATTGAAAGGACCGCTTCCCAGACACGCTCGGGCTATATGGGGATAGCGGTGGTAGCCGCGCTGACCACCACGGCATTATGGAACCATGTTTCCAACACACTGCTGATTGCGTGGTTCGTAGCTTTTGTTGTGTTTCAGTTATGTCGCATCTGGATGGTTACCGCCTTTCACAGGGCGGCCCCCACCGGCGCAGCCACAAGACGCTGGGGGGCGTGGATGGACGTGGTGAACAGTCTGTCCGCGCTCATGTGGGGTCTGGTTCCCATCTTTCTGTTTCCTGCCGATTCCCCCATGCGCCAGTTTCTCATGGCCTTCTTTGGAGTGGGCATAGCTTGTTCGGCCCTGGTCGTATATGCTCCGAGCAAAGGGTCTTACCTGCCTTGTATCTTTCTAATACTCCTGCCAATCGTCGGGCGTCACTTCTATGAGGGAGCGTTCCTCAACATTATCACGGGGAGTTCGATTCTTACCCTGGCCTTGCTCCTTGTGTATTTGGGCAACCAGATGCACGTGGTTGCAAGAGATACGCTCAAACTCAGGTTTGAGAAGAACGACCTCATTAACTCTTTGCTGGAGGAGAAAGCGCGAGTGGAGCGGCTGAATCTGGATCTCAAGGCCGAGATCATCGAGCGAGAAAGGGCGGAAGAGGCCCTGAGAACGAGTGAAGAAACCGCCCGGGCCCTCTTGAACGCTACAATGGATGCGGCCCTGCTCGTGGATGTGAAAGGTTCGGTTTTGTCGCTCAATCAGGAGGCGGCGCGGCGATTCGGCGGAAGTTTGAATGAACTTCTGGGCCGGTCCATATTTGACCTTCTTCCACCCGAGTACGGCGAGGAGAGACGCCTGGGGGCCATGGAGGTTGTCAGGACCGGAGATCCGGAACGCTTCGTTGACGAGCTGGACGGGAGACACTCGGACAACACTATGTACCCTGTTTTTGACGCGCGCGGAAAAGTGGAAAAGCTCGCGATTTTCTCGCGGGACATTACGGAACAGGTAAAGGCCGAACTTCAATTGCGCGAGGCCAAAGACGCGGCCGTGGCTGGGAGCGTTGCCAAAAGTGAATTTCTTACCAATATGAGCCATGAACTCCGCACGCCTTTGAACGCAGTCATAGGTTTTTCCGAGGTGCTCGAAGATCGGATATTCGGCCGACTGAACGAGAAGCAGATGAGATATGTGGGTCACGTTCTGACGAGCGGCCGCCACTTGCTCCAACTGATAAATGACATCCTTGACCTGGCCAAAATCGAATCAGGGAAGACACAACTTGATATCGAGCCGCTTGGCATACAAAAGATGCTTGAAGGCAGCCTGATAATGATCAAAGAGAGGGCGCTCAAACAGTCAATAGATCTGGATTTGCGCATAGCGGAAGAATTTGAAGGAGCGCAGATCCGGGCGGATGAGGTGAAGTTCAAACAGATCATGTTTAACCTTCTTTCAAACGCGGCCAAGTTCACCCCGGACGGCGGAGAGATCAAAGTCGGCGCCCGGAAGGAAGACGGAAATATCATTATCAGCGTCTCCGACACGGGCATAGGAGTGAAGGCCGAAGATCGGGACCGTATTTTCGGAACGTTCGAGCAGGTGGACACACCTCACGGCAGGCGCCAGGTGGGAACCGGACTCGGGCTGGCGCTGACGCGTAGACTTGTGGAACTGCACGGCGGCCGAATCTGGGTAGAAAGTGAAGGCGACGGAAGTGGCGCTACGTTTTTCATGTCGATCCCCTTGGACTGACCTGCCCGACCGACAGAGATGCGCATTGACATTCGGCGCCGCGATCACCCTCCCCCTACCCCCATATGCGTTAACTTAAGCCTTTCCTCCTCTTGCTCCCGTGGCATAAATCCCCCCCTGCCCCCCTTTGGCAAAGGGGGGCAGGGGGGATTTTGAGACTCGGTCCCTCACCTGTACACTGTACTTCTTTGAGCGCAACTTCGCATGAAAGTCCCGTGGAAAAAGCCACCCCTTTGCGGGTCTACGTATGGGGTGGTTTGGAGGGGAGCCACTGCGCGTGGGGCGATTGAGCGGGCCCCGGACAGCTTACGTGACATGACAACTGT
>Ga0190284_1000305_pt1 | contig 31907 bp, 21 predicted proteins | sample 48691812_MG_FD_161668 | JGI IMG/M metagenome (GOLD analysis project Ga0190284, IMG submission 161668) | Hydrothermal vent microbial mat bacterial communities from Southern Trench, Guaymas Basin, Mexico - 4869-18-1-2_MG | ecosystem: Environmental > Aquatic > Marine > Hydrothermal vents >...
GGGTGGGATAACGCATCCTTGATCGATTTTTTTTTGTCCATCCCACCCGTTTACACTAAAGACAAGATCGTGTCCAGTTTTTTTTTTCGGGACATGCGCAGCCCTTGGGAGAATTCTTATGACGTGTAGGAACCCGCTTTCCATGGAGCTTTTTTTCGCCGGCCTCTTTGAGTTGGATCGAACCCGTTTCTGCAGCAATCGGCGGCTACGGTCATGAACTCTCCGTCTGAAGACGTCGCGATCATCGGGATGTCCTGTATCTTTCCCGGTGCTCCCGATCTGGATACGTTCTGGCGCAATATTCTCGCCAAGTTCGATGCTGTTGGAGATCCTCCCCCAAACTTGGGATTCGACGAGTACTTTGAACCCGACGCGTCATCCAACGACCGGATTTACTGCAAAAAGGGAGGATTCATCGAGGAATATGCCGAGTTCGATCCCATCGAATTCGGGATCATGCCCAATGCGGTGGAAGGAGGCAATCCTGCGCAGTTCTTGGCTCTGAGGTTCGCGCGCGAGGCAATCGTCGACGCCGGCTATCTGGACCGCACCTTCGATAGGGAACGGACCGCTCTTATCCTGGGACACGGTTTGAACCTCGATAGAGGACAAGTGACCTGTGCGCAGCACGGATTTTGGGTGGATCAAACACTTGCCATCATCGAGCAACTGAAACCGGAACTCACTGACGCCGAGCTTTCTGCCATCAGGGAAGACCTCAAGAAAAATCTACCTCCCTTCAAGGCCGAAACTTGTCCGGGATTGATTTCCAATATTCTCACAGGGCGGATCGCCAACCGCCTCGATCTGAAAGGCCCCAACTTCACAGTAGACGCTGCCTGTGCTTCCTCTTTGATCGCCATCGACCTGGGCGTTCGGGAGCTGCAAAGCGGAAGAAGCAACATGGTCATCGCCGGGGGAGTGCAGGTGGGGATGCCTCCCCAGATGTTCATGGTTTTCTGCCTCCTCGGTGCTCTTTCGAGGCGGGGCAAGATTCGCCCCTTCGACAAGAATGCTGACGGTACCCTGCTTGGCGAGGGGATCGGGATGATGGTCCTCAAGCGGCTCAGGGATGCCGAACGGGACAAGGATCGCATCTACGCGCTGGTCAAAAGTGTCGGTGTGGCTAGCAACGGCAGGTCCAAAGGTGTCCTGGTGCCACGAGTCGAGGGCGAACTACTGGCCTTGGAGCGGGCTTATGAGGCGAGCGAAATCTGTCCGCAGACGATCGGCTTGATCGAGGCTCATGGAACCGGAACCGACGTGGGTGATGCGGTGGAGATCGATACCTTGACACGTTTTTTGGGGACTCGTAGAGGTCCCTTGCCCCGGTACCCTCTGGGCTCCATCAAGTCCATGATCAGCCATACGATCCCCTCAGCCGGGATGGCTGGCCTGATCAAATCGACTCTGGCTCTCTACCACAAGATTCTGCCACCCACGCTCTGCGATGAACCTGATGCGAAGCTAGAACGGGAGAAAACCCCTCTTTACGTCAACACCGAAACCCGGCCTTGGGTCCACGGTGGAAGGCTGCCGAGACGCGTGGGCATCAATGCTTTTGGCTTCGGAGGGATCAATGCCCATGCGATTTTGGAGGACTACACCGGCCGTCCCGATGGAGATAACCACCCCGCTGCTCCGCTGGAGTGGGATCAAGAGGTTTTGATTTTTCAGGGAGAAACACGCCAGGATCTGATCAAATCAGCCGAGCGAATCCGCCGCATGATCGCCGCCGAATCCAGCGTGAACCTGAAGGATCTGGCCTACACTCTCAACACCGCGTTGGGACACTCTGAAGCCTCTATTCTTGCCATCGTGGCCGGCTCACCCGGAGAATTGGACAAGAAACTCGAGCATGCTCTGAAACGCCTGGCGGACCCGCACTGCGATGCGATCAAGGATCGGAGCGGGATCTACTTTTTTGCGAAACCCCTGGGGCGGCAGGGGAAACTCGCCTTTCTATTCCCCGGCGAAGGAGCCCAATATACGAACATGCTCTCCGATCTCTGTCTTCATTTTCCCGACGTCCGAGCCAGCTTCGACCGCGCCGATCGGTTGTTTCTCGAGCGCCGGCGCCAGCCTCTCCCGAGTCAGGTGGTGTTTCCGCCACCGCTTGCATCTGCCCCTCTGAAAGCGGAGTGCGAGAAGGTTCTCTTGACACTCGAGTATGCCGTGAGCACTCTCTTCGCTGCCAATCAGGGCCTCCTCCATCTCTTTCAAAGCCTAAAGATCCGCCCTCATGTCGTGGCAGGCCACAGTTGCGGAGGAGATGTGGCGCTGCTAGCCTCAGGGATTCTTGCCGAAAACGACGACGAGCGGATCCGAGAGTGGGCCGTCGATATCGAGAAGACCAACAGATCTGTCGGCAAACTTCTTCCCAAGGCACAGCTCCTTGCCGTAGGTGGCGCCGACCAAGCACTCATCAACACTGTCGTTGAGTCGCGCATTGGGAAACTCTTCATTGCCATGGACAACTGTCCGAACCAGATGGTGCTTGGCGGATCAGAAACGGCTGTAAGCGAGGCCCATGATTTCTTGAAAGCGGAAGGCGCGATATGCCGCTTCCTCCCTTTCGACCGCCCGTATCACACGCCACTTTATCAGCCGATATGTGATCTCCACTCACGTAAATTCGTGCGCGAGTTGACGATCCACCCCCCGAATATCGAAATCTACTCTTGCGCCACGGGCCAGCCGTTCCCTCGTGACGAGAAAGAAATCCGCCGGATACTGGCTGAGCAATGGGCCATGCCTGTGCGTTTTCGAGAGACCGTTGAGGCGATGTATGCTGCTGGAGTACGAATTTTTATGGAAGTCGGTCCTGGAGCCACCTTGATCAGTTTCGTTGAAGACACGCTGAGAGAACGCCCCCATATGGCGGTAGCTGCCAACATTCCCAACCGACCTGAAATTTCCCATCTCAATCATCTGATCGCAATCTTGGCGGCTCAAGGCATCACACCAAAGCTGGACAGCTTGTACGAGCCCCGCGCCGCAAAGAAGCTGTCACTCCACAGAGACACGATAAAGACCCGCGAAAACACAGCGCAAGAAACAGAAGAAATCGACACGCGCCCCGGTACCGTGAAGCTAACCATGGCCTTGCCCAAGTTATCGGTGAATTCGAGGAAGTCCGCCTTGCTGCTCGCGAAGCAACCTGCCCAGCGCGTAGATCGAGGTGCTTCGAGCGAATCCTCTAGAATGTTAAAGCGGCAAGATCTGCAGAACGGCCACGGGGTGAGCTCGACGGAAGTTTCTCCTGGCGGCGATCGGCCTCGTGTCTCGAGGCCGGGTCACGAGGCAAAAGACCAGGAACTCCATTCTTCTCTGGAAAAGAGCGATGCGGTCGGAGGGCTCCCCCCAGAGATCTCCGCGGCTCTGTCACAGTTTCAGACTCAATTGGAGCGCCTCGGGAAATGCCAAAATAAGGAAGTACAACCTGGGACCATGGATGAATATTTTAAGACCATGGAACAGTTCATTGATCTACAACAGCATGTTATGACCATGTTGTTCAAAACACGGGCGCCCAAAGATGACGGAAATTTTCGCTGATTCATCATGTTCAGTGCGTCATGCTGAAAGGAGACCGCTTGCTGCAATGAAATGGCGTGAAAAACAACACAGTCTCTGCAAGGAATTGGTTGAGCGTGATCTGATCAGACTCGTTGAAGAAACGGCATCCGGCTGGGAATCGTTTTATGAAAAGCCGATTGGATCCGATACTTGGTTAGGCGCAGAGCTCGCTCTATCATCCGTCGATGTGCTCCGGCTGGTTGTCGCGATCCGCGATTTTTTCGGTAACGACCACCTTCCGTTCCCGGAGCTCTTTTTTCCAGAAAACGGTCCTGTGATAGACCTGCGTATTTCCGATGTCGCTGAGTTCATACTGAGACATGACGAGTCGTAAGGTGAGAAGACCTTCTTTATCCTTTCGATTAGGCAAAGAATCCGACATTCCTTTGCTATCGGGGTTGGAGAGGAGTATTTCTGGCGCGACCGTCAGCGATTCCTACTGGGATTGGAAGTACTACAAAAACCCGGCAGGGCACGCGCTGTTTGTTCTTGCCTTGACCGGCGAACGAGTCATCGGGCGGCTTGCAGTCATCCCGGCGAGATTCTCGGTGGGAGGACAGGAAATCATAGGTGCTCAAGAAGTCGACGTGACTGTTGCCGAAGACTTTAGACGTCTCGATGTTCTGCTGAGCATGATCAACTTGGAGAGAGAAATTCTATCCCAGGAAGGCATCGGTTTTACGTATGGATTTACCGTCGATTCGACTTCGACGATCGCTCAGACGCTCATGGGAAAAACCAAGATCGGCGCGGTAGCACGCCTCGTTAAGATTCTAAACGTTAGACCTCATATCGAGAACCGCCTTTCGTTCGGTTTTCTGTCAGGGATAATCTCTTTACCGATAAACTTCGTGTTAAAAGCGATATATCCACAAAAATTCGAGACGCCGTCACGGAAACAAATTCGGAAAATAACTCGTTTCGACAGCCGCTTCGACGACTTGTGGCAACGCGTCAAGAATGACCACAACATCATTGTGACTCGGAATTCCACTTACCTGAACTGGCGGTATGTGCGGGCTGTTCACAGAACATATGAGATCTTCTGCATCGAGGACGAGAGCACCGGCGCCGTGGAAGGATTCATTGTCTTTGGCCTGAAGAAAGACAAATTCCTGATCGGAGAGATCTTCGAGATTTTGTCTCTGAAAACGGAAGATGACGTTATTGCGCGATCTCTCTTAGGAGTTGCACTGGAGAAGATGCGTCAGAAAAAGGCCGCCGTGGTCAGATGCTGGATGTTCGAGCACTCCCATATTTTCCCCGAATTGACCCGCGCGGGATTCATACAGAGGAAGAAGAAAGGCCGCGATATTATGTTCAGAAATTTCGCCGTTCACAGCAAAGCAATCTCCGACGTTTTTGTGAAAGAAGTCGGTAACTGGTACATCACGAAGGGAGACTCCGACGACGAGTATCGATCGTGACATCGAAAAGTACCAAGAATCGATCTCCTTTAGACTGGCACCGTCATTGATAAATTGTAATATTTCAGCCACGTTGAACGCGGCTTTGTGATTAACAACAACATACTGATATTTAGATTTGACATGGTTGCATTGAAATCGATAGTTAAGCAGCTACGACGGTCTTTTCTGTTGTGGCTATTCAATCTTGCCGGGAACGTGTGCACCAGATTGGGGGTACAGCTTGTCAGCCTCTCGGAAACATCACTTCTCAGAAGCGCGAGGTGTAAAACGGGTCTGCAGGTCTTGCTGGACGATTTCTCCCGATCCGCCTTGAGAGCCCTGCTTGATTCCTACGAAAAAGAAGCTGACCTGAGCCCGCTCATTCGCAAGAGAATCCGAAAGGACTGTGTCAGGTTGCTGTCCAACAACATGAGTATTCGGGAAGACCTGAGGCGCCACCCCGAAATACTGGAGAGCCCTATCCGCCGGCCTCTGTTCGTCGTTGGACTCCCCAGGACGGGCACGACGCTGCTCCACAACCTGCTTGCCTGTCATCCGGCGGCGCGTGTACCGCTTCTGTGGGAGCTTTACCAGCCGTCGCCGCCGCCGTGCAAGGAAACCAGGAATAATGACCCTAGAATAAGAGCTGCGGAAGAAAAAATCAGGCGGCGTTTCGGGATCTCTTCACGCAAGCTTACCCTTCACTCCTTGAGTGCTACAGGGCCGGAGGAGTGTCATTTTCTATTCAAGAACTGTTTCGCGAGTCCGGTCTTTAACATGGCGGCGAACGTCCCTCGATATGTGGAATGGCTTCTGAGCCAGGATATGTGTCCTGCATACAGATTCTACCGGCAGCAATTGCAGCTTCTTCAATGGCGTTGTCCGGGAGAGTATTGGGTCTTGAAGTCTCCGTCACACCTTCCGTTTCTGGATGCGTTGTTTGCGATGTTTCCCGATGCCCTCGTCATTCAGACCCATCGTGATCCTCTGAAAGCGGTGGCGTCGTTCTGCAGTCTGGTCGAGTCGGAGCGGGGCGGAAAAAGCAATCAAGCATCTTTGGAGCGCATTGGAGAAACCTGCTTTTCCGTGTTGGCTACATTTGTTCAACGAGCGATGGAGGTGAGGGGATCAACAGACTTAGAGCGGTTCCATGACGTGAGGTACGAAGATCTCATTGTCGATCCGATCGGTGTTGTGCGGCGGATCCACCGGCATTTCGGTTACGATTCAAACCCTCGCATGGAGTTGGGTATGAAGGACTTTTTGAGCAATAATCCGCAGAACATATATGGTCAACACAGATATTCGTTGAGTCGATTCGGATTGGATGAAAAAACCGTGAATCTACGGTTTGCCGAGTACACAAGCAGATTCGATATCCGACGTGAGCATTGAGAAGACCGAAGTTTGGTACACATTGGCCTATCAATGACCTCCTCGATAAATTGGATCCTGGCAATGTAAGGGGATTCTTGTGTGGCCGCATCGATAGGCGTTTGAATCCACTCGGGTTCTCTTCGAGCGTGATCTATCGCACCGCGACCAACGCTTTCTTATTACGGAAAGTCGCCCGGCTGCATTTCTGCCTTCTGCTTCGGCGTTCGAGGTTTCTTGCCGGCGAGCCTGCTCAATTTCACGTAGAAGCCCCGGAATATTCGGTAGATATACCATTCCAATGGAAAGACGAAGACCTCGAGCTTCAAGCGCAGGGCGGCGACAGTCTTGATCGCGCCCAAGGGCAGGCGGAAGAACCATCGGTTCAGGGCAGGTCTCAGTTTCATGCAGAGGGCCGCGTGCCAGTAGAAGGCGATCGGCTGGCGTCCGAGATGGTCCTTCGGTTGCAACCAGGGCTGCATACTCCGCACTATTTGCTTCTTGTAGTAGGAATCCCAATCGTCGATATGTCCGGGAACCGGCCCGATCTTCTCAGGCTCCTTATCCCCGAGCTCTGTTCCGGGAATCGGCGTATACTGGAACATGGAGACCAAGTTTCTCGGGTTGAGTTTCTGGACCTGCGTCATGGAACGGATGGTCTTCAGGAAATCTTCCCTGTTTTCCTCGGGCGGCGCGAAGATGTACATGGCGCGCACAGGGATATCGACGCGTGCCATTTTGTCGAGGGCCGTGATCAACCTGTCGTAGTCGAAATCTTTGCGGAAGAGCTTTCTGAGCCGCTGGGAGCCGCTTTCGACACCGACCATGGTGTATCGACAGCGGGTGGCTGCGAGGAGTTCGATGACTTCGTCGTCGAATTTGACGACCTGCTTCACCTGAGCGCGGGCCGTCCAACTGAATTCCATACCCTCGCGAATAAAACCCTTCAGGATCTGCTTGACTCGTTCGATGTCGACAAAGAACGTGGCGTCCCAGAAGGCGACCCTTTTCAGGCCGTAGACCTCGTCCACCGCCTTCAGTTCTCGCACGACGCGGTCCGCACTGAGGCAGAACCAGGTTCTCTCGAAGTAAGTCGCCAGGCCGCAGAAGGCGCAGGAGTATGGGCATCCGAAGCTCGTGCCGTACTGGATCCATCCATCGCCGATCGAGTAGCGCGAGGCGTCGATGCGGCTGTAGTCGATGGGAAGGTTGTTCTCGATGGGGGCGAGGGGACGCATCGGTTCGTGGATGATCTTGCCGTTGTCTTTGTAGGAGATCCCCATGAGGCCCTGGATCGAAGCGCCGTCCCTGAACGTCGCGGCGAGTTCCGGGAAGAGCTGCTCTCCCTGCCCTTTCACGACGACATCGATGTAGGGATTGTCGAGAAATTGCTGGGGGAGGGATGATGGCGCCGCCCCGCCCCAGACGACTGGAACGTGGGGGAACTTCTTCTTGACGAGCTTCGAGAACTCATAGCCGTCGACGACCTGATACCCACCCATGGCGCTGATCCCAACGCAAAGCAGTTCATCGCCAACGGCGTCGAGCGTGCCCTCGATGTCGTCGTCCACCCGGTTGTCGTAGATCGCAGCTTTAAAACCCTGGGATTCGAGGTGATCGGCGAGGGTCATGACCGAGATCGGCTCGGCCGGCTTTCTGGCAGAGGCGACCTTCGGATCTACAAGTCTGGGAAAGTAGAGTAGAACCTTGTCCCTATGCTTGACGTCGGCAAATATATTCATACGCTGACCCTCGGAACTACAAGTCGGGGTTAGTAGAGGAAGACCTTGTCCCGGTGCTTGAATTCAGGAAATACGTTTATTTGTTCGAGGATAGGGATCTCACTCCCTACGGTCAAGCTCAAAACACACCTCGTCGCTCCTGAGAGCGCGGAAACCCCATCGCAACAAAAAGATTGCGGTTCGAGAGTGTAGAACCGGTCATCAATATGGTCGAGGTGATAACGATTACCCACCTGTTCTATGAAACCCACAATTCTTCGCACGCTGAGACAAAATATTTCGCCTCCCTCCGAGAGCTCAAGTCTTCATCTTCCTTCTCTTTTCTTGGCTAACGGCTATTGGCTGCGGGCGAAGCCCGCGCTATGTCAGGATAGTTGCCGCGTGATTCGAGGCTTTCTTTTCTTTGGGGAGCCGCGCTGAGCGGAGCCAATCGCGCAGCTCAGGCGAAGCGCGGAGTGGTTGACTGTCAGCTTGATCGGCCCTCACGCGCCTTATGTCCGATTTCAACTTCACTCGGCTAAAGTGTTACGGTAATTTTTTATTTTGATCACTCCCCCACGGTACCACCGGCCCACGCCCCACCGACCCTATTAAGCGCCGCCGATGCTGAACCGTAGAAATCCTCCACCCCGATGCGCAGCCGGCCTTGATCATCAAACAGGTAGACATGGACCTGAATCAGGGGATTCATGGGATCCGAGACCACTTCGATAGAACACCTGAGCTCATCTGGGAGCGGCTGATTGCCGAATCGTCGAATGCGGCCGATGCGGGCAGGCAACGGTGTGTTGTTACGGATCGCCCTGGACCACACCAAAACCAACTGGAAGGCGCCGTCCAGGAGGGCCGGATCGAACAGCCATTGGCCTTCCTTTGCCGGGGGATAGAGCTCGCAAGGGGTAGTCACACGGAGACGCGCGAGCAGGCCGTGCTGATCGATCCGTTCGATGTCTACAATGGTCTGCAGGCTGGGCCCATGGAACAGCCAACCCCCATAGACGTGTGGAACATCCACCGGCACAGGTGTTTCCGACGGATCGAACGGTGGCAATCGGTAGCTTGGGGTCTGCTCCAGCGAACCTGTAACCACCACACCTCGATAGCTGATACTGCGCTCCGGCGGTCCGTCGGCCTGCCGACGGGAGGCCCGGAATAGCTCGGTCCGATAGACCGACGCCTCACCGGTCTCGGCAATCCGAATGCTACAGCGATCGGGTGTCGCCTCCTCGAGCAGTCGCACACCTTGCAGCATGGCCAGCTCACGCAACTCCACCACCGCTGCCGGACCAATCGCGGCGACTGCCTCGGCCAGATATTCCAGCGCGAACGCGAAGGGCATTACCGGTACGCCATCGAGCCGGTGATGATCCAGGTAGGGATCACTCACCAAGTCGAGCATTTTATCGATCTGCCAGACACCAACACCCTGGTCTTGGCGCACGGCTCGGTGCAGCAGCGGCAAACCGCACTCATCGATCCGCCCCTCAACCGGTTGTTCCGGCAGGGGATCGAAGTCGATCTCGTCGTATTCCCAAGGACCTTCGCCCGCCACCAGCTCAACATCACCCAGGCCGCCGTGAACAATCTCTCGATAAAGAAAATCGCTGCCGGCTTCGGCGTCGACCAATTCCACCCCGCGACGACGAAATTGCTCCGCTACTTCCGGCGTCACCATGCCTTCACCGTGCGCAGTGGGCCCCCACGGACCCCAGTTGACCGCGATAGCCCGAGGCCGTCGCTCCCGGTCGGCCCAGCGGCTTTCCAACAACCACGCCATACGAGCCAGGACTTCGTTGGCGCTGGCATAATCCGACTGACCACGATTGCCGAAACGACCGGCCACCGAGGTAAAAAACACCAGCGCCTCGAGCGACTCCGGCTGCAACCGCTGCGCCAGCAGGAAGGCACTGTCCACTTTCGTATCGAACACCCGCTCGACGCTGTCGGTAGCCTTGTCCATGAGCAACCGGTCTTCGATGATGCCGGCCCCATGGAACACCACATCGATCCGGCCGAAACGCCGATACAGGTCATCGAGCAACTCGCCCACTGCCGGCTCGTCACGCACGTCCAGGGAGCGATAGTCCACCTGAGCACCGAGTCGGCGTAAATCGTCCAGATTGGCCCGAATCTCCCGTCGTGCCATGATACCGGCCAGGTCTCGCTCCACCCCCTTCGGGGTCACCCGCCGACCCTCGGCCTTAGCAACGGCGATGAGGTGTTTCCGCAGCAAAGATTTGTCGGTCAAGGCCGCCAGCTCCGGCGGCTCGGCGACAGGCTCGGCGGATCGCCCGACCACCACCAGGGTGCAACCGTGAGCGGCGAAGGGTCGCAGGCACTCGGCGGTAATCCCCTTGGCCCCGCCGGTTGCCAGGATGACCCAATCCTTGTCTGGGATCCGGGGCTGCGGCGACGGCACCAATGATGCCGGCAAAGTCCGGAAGATGGTGCGCACTCCCCGTGGATACCCCACCTCGCGCCGACCGCCGAGGCCGAGCTCCCGCAGCACCTGACCCGCCAAGGCTTGCGGCGACTGCTCGGGGTCCAGGTCCACCGACTTCGATCGAAAGCTCGGGCTGTGCCGATCTTCGAGCCATTCGAAGGTCAAGGTCTTGATCAGTCCACTGAGACCGGCCGTCCCTGGAAAGGCTTCCGACTGGACATCAGCGCTCACCGAATCACGACCGAAACAGCCTCCCATGGCACTGGCAATCAACACCACCCCGTTTTGCCGCAACTCCGGCCCGAGGCGCCTGAGCAACGGATAGAGCGCCTTAACTTCCAGCGACATGCGCTCACGCCACCGGGCGAGGGTCATCCGGGGAGTCCAACCGGAATCGCCGATACCGCTCAGCACGACCAGGTTGCGAACAGCCGGCTGCTGGTCAAGCCAGGCGTCCAGGCCATCCAGGTCACCGAGACGTCCCTCCGGCATCACCAGGGACTCGCGCCCCGCCGCCCCGAGTTCCGCCGCAAGCGCCTCGGCGATACCTTGCCCAGCATCGCGCGGCCGGTCCGGCAGAATGAGATAGACGCCCCTGGGGAGCTCCGGCATACAGTGGTCCAACGGCTCGGGATGCGCCCTGATGATGAACCGGGACAGGGGGCAGCGTATCGATTCCGGCCCGGCTTGACTAGACGGGCGCACACCCTCTTCTACGGTCGCGACCTGGCTGGAGTCGGTGGGAGCGCCCGGCTCCGAGGCCTTGGACTCGGCCCAGGCGATCATCTCACCGAAGGTACGCTGCCCGGCCAGTTCGTCCATGGCCGACTGCAACCGCTCAGCAAGATCGTCGGGTAACGACTTGCGAAGCGCACCCAGGATTTCCACCCGCTTGATCGAGTCGATTCCGAGGTCCGCCTCGATATCTTGGTCCAGTCCCAACATGTCGGTTGGATAGCCGGTGCGATCCGATGCCACCTCGAGCAGTTGGGCCTTGATATTCAGGGTCTTGGTGTCCGCCGGGGCAGTTGGTGATCCTGTATCTTCGCGAGCGACAAGGGATGGCGACTGGGCACCTGTGGGTTCGGGTAGCCCGGCTCCCCCGGCAAAATAGGCGGTCATGACTCGCTCTTGCATGGCGAGAAAACGGCGCATCGTTTCTTGAAAGGCGACCAAGACCTGATCCGCCCCGGTTGCACCGGGTAGACTGCCAGGTGCCTCCGCCGGGGCCGAGGGTGGGCCTTGGTCAACTCGGTCCGATCGGGCCGTGCTGGTCTCAACTCCGGTGACGGGTTGATCCGGAGGTTGACTGGGTACGGATTCGGCCCGTCCCGATGGAAAATCTTCGAGGGTCAATTGAGACCGCGCGCCGATGAGTGGCGGCTCATCCGGCTTACGGGTGTAGCTGCCGCCGATCAACCAATCGGTGGCCGACGCCGGTTCGCTCCCGGACACCTCGATCAAACGGCCCCGATACAGCGGTGAGAGGTCCGGTGCAAATCCATGACAGTGGAGCTGTCCAAGGACCCGCAGGATACCGTCGATACCAGGCCCCTTGTCATCCACGGCCAGGGCCAGGTGGGAACGGTCGCCGAGGATGGCCCCGGTCAGGTTGGTCAGAACGCGTTTCGGTCCCAGCTCCAAAAACACCCGCGCCCCATCTTGGTACATGGCCCGGATCTGGTCGACAAAGCGCACCGGCTGCACCAAGTGATCGGCCATGGCGTCCCGGATCATGGCCGGATCAGCACTATGCCGAGCGGCGGACTGGTTGTTGTAGACCGGGAAGCGGGGCGTGGAGAACTCGATCGCCGCCAACACCTCCGCCAACCGCTCTTTTGCCGGGGCGACCAATGGGGAATGGAAGGCTGCAGCCACCTTGAGCGGACTGCAATGGACACCGAGCCCCTTGAGCCGCCCGGCCGCGGCATCGATCGCTGCTTGGCTGCCGGAAAGGATGAATTGGTCGGGGGCGTTGTGATTGGCTGCCACCAGCCCATCGATATCACGCAAGGCATCGCCCAGAGCCTCCCAATCACCCCGCAACGCCAGCATAGTCCCGAGTTCCGCCCCCGCAGCCTGCTCCACGATGTGGCGCCCGCGGGCCTCGGAGAGGGTCATCAGCGCATCCAGGTCAAAGACACCGGCGGCGTGTAAGGCGACGAATTCCCCGTAGCTGTGCCCGGCCGCCATCGCCGGTCGAAGGTTGAAGCCACGAAACAGCGCCCACAGTGCCGCACTCACCGCGCCTATGGCCGGTTGAGCGATCTCGGTTCGAGTCAGGCGGTCCATGGCGTCCGCAGCTTCGTTTTGTCGGTAACGCCGCGGCGGAAAGAGGCAACGGGCCAAGGTCACTTCTCGGTCGAAGCTGGCGCCCAAGTCGAACAAGACCTGATTACAGCGATCCAAGACGTCGGTCACCTGCGGGAAGGCGAGCGCCGGCCCGGCCAACATCCCCGGGTATTGGGCCCCTTGACCGGGAAACAACAACGCCAAACCACCTTGATCGGCCAGGGGATGGTCGCTGTACCAAACATCCCTCGGGAGGATCGTTCCAGAATCGTCCAAATGCCCAATGAGCGCCTGCAGGGCGGACGCCAGACCAGCCTGATCGACCAACAGCGCACAACGCGCCGATCCCCCATCGGCTCGCCTTTGCAGGTCATAGGCCAAGCGGCTCAAATCCGGGACCTCAGCCTTCGCAAGCGAGCTCTGCAACTGCTCGAGATCGTCACGCAACGCCTGCGAATCGGTCGCCGACAACACCAACAGCTCCCTGGCCCGGTGTTGTCGCGCTGCCGACCGCGTCAACGGATCGTCCCGATGTTCCTCGATAGTGACATGGTAGTTGGTGCCACCGAAACCGAAAGCGCTGACCCCGGCGCGACGAGGCTCGCCCGGCTCGGCGATCCATGGCACTGCCTGGTCCAGGACATAGAGGGGATGTCGCGGCCCGCGCAGCACCTCTTGGGGCCGGCGGTCCAGCAGTTGCGGGGGCAAGGTACGGTGGTACAGCCCCAAGGTCGCCTTGATGAGGCCGGACACACCGGCCGCGGCCTTGGTGTGCCCGATCTGGGTCTTGACCGAGCCGATCACGCAACGACCGGGGACGGCTTCCGCTTGCACCATCAAAGTCGACAGCATCTCCAGCTCGGCCCGGTCGCCGGCCACGGTGCCCGTACCATGGGCCTCCACCAGCCCCAGGGTGGCAGGCGAGTAGCCCGCCTGGCGGTAGGCACGAAAGAGCGCTCGCATCTGCCCCTCCGGATGCGGCGCGGTCAAGCCCTTGGCGCGGCCGTCACTGGAGCCACCGACACCCTTGATGACGGCATAGATGCGATCACCGTCGCGCTCCGCATCGGGCAGTCGCTTCAACACCACCGCCGCCAAGCCCTCGGAGATGACGGTACCGTCTGCGGTTTCATCGAAGGTGCGACAGCGACCACGGGGCGACAGCGCCTGGGTCTTGGCGAAGCACAGGTAGGCGAAGGGGGACTGCATCGTGTCGACACCGCCAACCACGACGGTATCGCAACGACCGGCGTTCAGTTCGTTGACCCCCAGGTAGACCGCCGCCAACGACGAGGCGCAGGCGGCATCCACGGTGCAACTGACGCCCCCCAAATCGAACCTGTTGCTGGAGCGACCGGCCGTCACGTTGGGTAGGATTCCGGCAAAGGAATCCTCGGTCCACTCCGGCAACCGCTGCATCGGCAAGCCGCCATCGATGCCGGTGATCCGAGGCAGGTTCGAGCGAGTGGCATATTGCAGACCCAGATCCGCCAAGCCACCGCTGGCACCCAAAATCACCGAGGTCTGTTCCCCGTCGAACACCGCCAAGTCGGCATCGTCCAAGGCCTGACGCACTACCTCCAGGGTAAGGAGCTGCAGCGGTTCGACCGATTTGATCGACTTCGGCGGGATGCCGTAACGCGTCGGATCGAAGGCCACGTCGTCGATGAATCCTCCCCACTTCGAATAGACTTTGTCTGGCGCCTGTCGATCTCGATCGAAGTACAATCGCCAATCCCAACGCTCCCGCGGTATCTCCCGAATGGCATCGAGCCGATCCAGGATGTTCTCCCAATAGTCGCTTGTGGTGCGTGCACCGGGAAGAATCGCCCCCATGCCGACAATGGCGATGTCGGCCGGGCCTGGCGTTTCATCTAGCGGCACATCTGCCTGCATGCTCTCCGCGAATTGCTCGAGCCGAGCCTGCGCGCCGTCGGTCACAGAGTGGTGGAGCTGGTCGATGGTCGAGGTCTCACGGTGCAGCGCCGCCACCTGACCAATCATATACATTCCTTCACTGAGCTGTTCGGTCTCGGACAGCGGCTTGAGCCCTTCACCTTCACGAGTCAATCCCTTGCTGGCGATCCGCAGGCGTCCCAGGGTGAGGTCGTCCAGTTGTTCCCGCACCTGCTTCAGATCCGGCTTGGCGCCCGCGGCTTCGGCCAAAATGGCTTGTTTCGTCTGATGAAAGTTGCTCACGAAGGCGGTCCGGGCACAGCGGCTGGCGTGACCCGTCCCGGTGGTCAGGCTGGCAGTGGCGACGCATTCCAAAGCCACTTCCTGGTAGGCGGGCGCCACTGCTCCACTCGCCACCGCCTCCGGGGTTAACAGATAGGCAGTCCCCATCAACACGCCGATGGCTGCACCCCGCTCCACGATCGATGCAGCCAGGGTTGCCACCATGGCCGCCGACCGCTGGTCGTGGATTCCGCCGGCAAACAGGAGTCGAACCTCGGCGAGATCACCACCTTGGTTGGAAAACTCCAACAGGGTGCGGACCGCCGACTCCCAGAGCACCAGGCTGGAGACCGGCCCGATGTGACCACCGCACTCGCGGCCCTCGACGATGAAGCGGCGTGCCCCTTGTTCCAGAAATAATCGCAACAGGCCCCGGGTCGGTGCGTGCAGATAGCAGTGGATACCGGCTGCCTCGAGTACCTCGGCCTGATCAGGGCGTCCACCGGCGATATAGGCGAATGGCGGGGGCAGCTCATGCAAGACAGCCAACTGTTCGTCGCGCAACGACTTTGGAACGAAACCGAGGATTCCAACACCCCAGGGCCGATCACCGAGGCGTTGACTGGTCTGCTCCAGCAACGCACGCACCCGATCTGCCTTCAGTAACGCCAGGGCGAGCATCGGTAGAGCACCCGCTGCCGCTACCGCCTCGGCGAAAGCCGGCACATCACTCACTCGAGTCATGGCGCCCTGCACCACCGGGTATGGGGTGCCGTGCTCTGTCGCCAGGGCCGCATCCGGCATCAAAGCGGCTTGGGAAGCCGCCAAGCGCGGCGAGCGGCCGGCCTCGAGTACAATCGCAGCGAGCAGGCCCGCCAGCCGGCGGTAACGCGTCGCGTAAATCGGGGCGAACGCCACATCTTGACCCACCGGCAGTAAGCCGTCCGGCCCATGGTGCCCAATCCGCCAGTGAGTACGCTGTCTCAAGTAATCCAGCAAAATGGCACGATCCGGTGAAGTGGCCTCGAAGGGATCCACGAAACCGCGCCTCTCCAAGGGCAGAACCCGGAGGTAGCACCCTTGTAGCTCGTTGCCGATCAATTGGGTATCTTCCGAGCCCACGGTGGCCAGAGGCGCCTCGAGCTCCCGCCCCGGCGGTGACTCTGGAAACAACAGCAATTGGCTATCCAGCACGACACCGGCGGCTCCGCCGACAGAACAGGCCGCCGCGTTGTGGACACCGACGCCGCCGCGGACGAAGATCGGCAGCCGAGCCTTCCGCGCCACACGTTGCAGTAACACGAAGCTGCTCTCCTCGCCCACCAGCCCTCCAGCTTCGTGGCCTTTGATCCACCAACCGTCGATCAACGACTCGAGTCCGGCGCAGGCCTCTGTCCATTCCGTGACCTCGACTTGGACCCGCCCGCCGACGCGGCGAAATGCCTGGATCGCTGCATCTTCAACGTCAGCCGAGTCCCTATCCAGCACCAGCAGCTCGAGCCCTTGATCGCGCCACTGGGCAATCCGGGAAAAGCCAGAGAGGCCGGACAATTTCAACCCGAAGGGGCCCGGTGCAAAACGCGCAAGACGGGCCACGACCTCGTCGATCCTAGCGAGATCATCGGAGGTGGCTTCGAGCTCGGTGTTGAGCACTCCGGTGTGTCCGGCGCGAATGGCGGCAATCGCCAGCGACGGATCGAGAAGACCGGCCGGCGTGAGGCAGATAAGATCGATATCCTTGCTGGTGTCTGAAATCATGATGACATCTTGCCCGTGGCTGCTTGAGGTTGCTTGATTTCTGCCAAGTTGGAGGATTTCTGTAGACTATAATTCCACATTTATTTCGCATTATACCTGATGAAATATCAGATGAAAAGGGTTGCGACTCGACCTCCAGCCGCCAACCGCTCGACATGCAGAACGATGCGATTGGTCAACGAGTCCTTGGCCGACTGTCAGGCGGCCGAACTGACCGTAGGGGAATTCTCCGGTAAATCGTCACAAGCCGGCCTGGTCGTTGTGGCCGACGCGGTTGCTGCTCCTCCAACAAACCTTCGAAAACGCCTGCGACCTCGCCCTCGGCCACAGCTCACAGCTATGCCGGCTCAGACGCCTCTTCCGCGCTCCTTTCGTACCATTGACGTATCTCCCTCGGCCGGGCGCGCCTTTTGTTTATGTCGAGCATCCTGCTCAATTGATTACCCTTCATCGGTGGGATCCCGCGCTTTTTTGTCGGCGTTGACAGATAGGCCCTTGAACCTCCCGCCCCCTGTTTCGTGTCCAGTTCGAATTGTTTACTTTGACAAACCTTCGCTCTTATGATAGAGAGGACTCGTAATCACTCAGACGCATCGGACGCAGATTACTCTCTACGAAGATATACAAAAAAGAAAGTAATGTGATAGAAATCGATAAGAAATACTCCCAGCAGAGCCATGCTGGAATATTAGAAAAAGAAATTCTATGTGTACTTTTCCAACTGTCAGAGGTAAAAATAAGATACTCCTTTTTTTCCCGAAAATGCATCCCGAGGAATCTGGATTGGAGAGGTTATTTTGGGAACCGATTTCTATTGCTACCTTAGCAACTCATCTTGTGAAACAGGGTTATTCGGTTATCACTTACGATAGCCGAACAAGAGAAGATGCGGAAGACATACTCGCTGAGAACAAAGATGATTTGCTTTGCATTGGCGTTAGTGCAATGGTGGGATATCAAATAGTCGATGGTTATTATTTTTCCAAAAAGATTAAAGAAAGCTTCCCTTACATACCTGTAATATGGGGTGGCTGGTTTCCAACAGTTTTTCCAGATCAATGTCTCGAGAGTCCATATATTGATATGGTAGTTAAAGGGCAAGGAGAGAAAAGTCTTCTTGAAGTTGTCAAAAAATTGAAGGCCGGTATTTCAATTAATGAAATTGTGGGAATTTCATGTAAGGATAATGGAAGAATCATTCACCGTCGAAGCCGATCCCTAGAAGATATGAATAACTTTCTGCCAGTTGATTACGAACTACTTGATATTTCCAAGTATACTATGAGTAGAGGTATTCTGCATTATATCTCGAGTGTCGGATGCCCCTACAATTGCGCGTTTTGTGGCATTTCCCCGTACACCCAACAGAAATGGTATGGTCTCAATCCGCAAAGAGTGGTTCAGGAGATTAAAAGTCTTTACAAAAAGTATCAATTGAATGAAATAATATTTTACGATAGCACATTCTTTGTAAACTTGAAAAGATCCAAGGAAATACTTTCTGGATTTGTTGAAGAGAACATGAAGTTCAGATGGAGCGCTAATTCTCATGTGAGACAAGCAGCTAGTTTCGATGATGAGATGCTTGAGTTATTGAAAGCAAGTAATTGCAGCGGGATAGAATTAGGTATCGAGAGTGGATCTACCAGAATCAGAGAGATATTTCGCAAGAATTTCAGCAATGAGACGATAGCTAGTGCAATTGAAAAGCTTGCCGATGCTGAAATTCCTGTTAATGCAAATTATATTGTGGCTCCCCCAATGGAAGAAGAGGATGATTTCATTGAAACCGTACGTTCGATGACCGCCGTAATGAACGCCTTCCCAAATAATCGCCTTACAATGTATCAATGGCTGCCTCCTACTCCAGGGGCGGAGCTTGCAGAAAACACATCCCCTCCGAGCCTTACCGAATACGGTATTGCCCAGTGGTTTGCTTTCTATGAGCAAACTCTCGCAGACCAGGTTGAACCATGGTTATCTAGGAGAGACAAATACGGGCGTCAGCCTGTTCTGTTTTATGTTAAAATGTCTCATTTTGATCCATCACGTTACGGTAAGATAAAGACTTTGTTGGTGAAAATTCTCAAAAAACTAGCAAACTTCCGTCTAAGACATGAAGTGTATCTGTTTCCTTTCGAATGGTTCCTTTTTCGTAATATCCGGTCTCTTTTCAGAAAACGTTAGTGATTCTATCTGTGCCAGAAAGGTGTTGAAGTTCCGCCTGTTTCCCCATCAACAAACATCGAGGGCCATGGCGGCGATGGTGCGGCCGATGCTGATCGAGGCCGTGGCGGCCGGGGAGGGTGCGTTGAGCACGTGGATCATGCGCTCCGCCGTGACGATCCGAAAGTCGTCGGCCAGCTTGCCTTCGGGAGTGAGGGCCTGGGCGCGGATCCCGGCGCCGCCTGGATAGACATCGTCGGCACCGATCTCGGGGATCAGCACCTGGAGGGCGCGCACGAAGGCCTGCTTGCTGAAGGAGCGCACGAACTCACCCATACCCATCTTCCAGTAGGTCGAGGCCATGCGCCAGAATCCGCCGTAGGTCACGAAGTTCATCACGTCGCGCAGCGAGAAACTCCCCTTGGCGTACCCCTCGCGCATCAAGGCCAGCACCGCGTTCGGCCCGGCCTCTATCCCGCCGTGGATCATGCGCGTGAAGTGCACCCCCAGGAAGGGGAACCGTGGATCGGGCACGGGATAGATCAGATGCCGCACCAACGAGGTACGCGGCTCCACGATCTTGTAGTACTCGCCGCGGAAGGGCACGATCCGCACCCCCGGATCGACGCCGCAGACGCGAGCGATGCGGTCGCACTGCAATCCGCCGCAGTTGACGAGGAAGCCGCAACGCACGGCGCCCTTTTCGGTGTCGAGCACCAGCTCGTCGCGCCCGTGCGTGACACCCAGAACCCGCGCCCCGGTGATGATTTCCCCGCCCGCCTCGGTCACCTTGCGGGCGTAGGTTTCGGTCACCTTGACGAAATCGACGATGCCCGTCTCCGGCACGAGCAGCCCGGCGACGCCGGCGAGGTGCGGCTCGCGCTCGCGCAGCTCTTCTGGGCCGAGCCGCTTCAATCCCACGAGCCCGTTGGCCGTGCCGCGACGCTCGAGCTCCTCCAACGCCGGAATCTGGCTCTCGTTGGTGGCCACGACCACCTTGCCGCACCGCTCGTGCGGAATGTCGTGCTCTTCGCAGAACCGGTAGAGCGCCTCGCGGCCGGCCACGCAGTTCTCGGCTTTGAGCGAACCCGGCTTGTAGTAGAGCCCCGAGTGGATCACGCCGCTGTTGTTGCCGGTCTGATGCGCCGCCAGGCGTTCCTCCCCCTCCAGCACGACGATCGCAAGATCCGGCCGCTCCTCGGCCAGAGCTTTGGCAGTCGCACATCCCACGATACCGCCGCCGATCACGGCCACATCGAATCGGTTGCTCATTGTCACAGGTGATCGTCCTCCTCACGGATCGCACCGCGGAAACACCGCAACCCCCGGCATCAGACGTCTGTCTGCCCTCGGATCGCGGCATGCCGCGCACGGCAAAGTCCAGTTGCGATAGTGGCGGCGCCCAATCGCGGGCGTCACGCCGTTCGCCAGGTTGTCAGGTCTCGGGATTCGGTCAAGGATCGCAAAGCGGGTCCGGCTCAAACGTGCCATTACACTTTCGGTAACTGTTTAGCCATGTGAAAATCGACACCATTGAATCGCGGCAAAACCGCAAAGGGTCAGGCGATAAGCTGCAGGCAGCCACGGAGTGGCTGATTGTCAGCTACATCGGCTCTCATACGCCCTACGTGCTCTTTCCACAACACTTGGCTAAAGTATTACCACTTTCGAAGGTATCCCTCCGCAAGAAACTTCCACCGTGGCAAAATCCGAGGCAAGTGAACAGGATGGAAAACCTCCCCGCCGTGCGGCAGCCCGAGACCGCCGCCCCCATCGATGCCGTCGAGCGCGCCTCGAGCCGTCTGGGTTACTAAAATCTTGCTGCCGAACGTGATATCATTCCGGTGTGAGACCAAGCCGATACGATACTCAACGGTCAGAAGATCGGAGTCATTTGCGATGAAAACAACACGACGTCGGTTCATCAAGATGTCGTTGGCCGCCGGATCGGCCGCAGCCCTCTCCGGGCCGCACAGCCTGGTCAACGCCGCAGCAGATCGCACGGCAAAGCGCGCAACGCGGCCGAACCTGGTCTTCGTATTTCCCGACCAGATGCGCGGCCAGGCCCTCGGTTTCCTGAAAGATGATCCCGTTATCACCCCTGTCCTCGACAGGTTCGCCGAGGAGAGCGTGGTGTTCACCCACGCCGTGAGCAACTACCCGGTCTGCAGCCCGTTCCGCTCAATGCTGATGACGGGACAGTACCCGCACTCCAACGGAGTGCTGGCTAACTGCAACTCCAACGGCGCAACTCACGGATACGAGCTGCGCGAGTCGGCGCGCTGCTGGTCCGATGTGCTCGAGGACGAGGGTTACAGCCTGGGTTACATCGGTAAGTGGCACCTCGATTCACCCCACAGGCCCTACGTGAACACCTCCAACAACAGCGACAAATTCGCGTGGAACGAGTGGTGCCCCCCGCACCGCCGGCACGGTTTCGACTTCTGGTACGCCTACGGAACGTACGACAATCACTTCAAACCCGAGTACTGGACCACCGATGCGCCGCGGGATGAGCGGACGCTCGTGGAGCAATGGTCGCCCGAGCACGAGGCCACCATGGCGTCCCGGTACATCCGTAACGAGGGCGGCCGCTACCGCGATCCGGACAAGCCCTTCGCGCTGGTCGTATCGATGAATCCGCCCCACATGCCATACCCCCTCGTCCCGAAGAAATACGTGGACATGTACGCCGGCAAGACGGCGGAGGACCTGATCGTCCGCGCCAACGTCGATCTCGCGAAGGAAACGCGCGGCTCGAAACTCGCTCGCAAGCAGACAAGGAACTACTTCGCCATGATCACCGGCGTGGACGAACAGTTCGGCCGCATCCTGCAGGTGCTCGAGGACGAGGGGCTCAGCGGGGACACCATCGTGGTCTTCACCTCGGATCATGGCAACTGCCTCGGCTGCCACGATCAGGTCTCCAAGAACGTCCACTACGAGGAATCGATGCGTGTCCCGTTCCTGATCCGCTGGCCCGAAAAAATCGAGCCGCGGCGCGACGATCTACTGCTCTCGTCCCCCGATATCTACCCCACGCTGCTCGACCTGCTGGGGTGCGCCGCCAAGATCCCGGAACGTGTGGAAGGCGAGAGCCGTGCTTCCATCGTTCTGTCAGGCCAGGGAGTGCGCCCCACATCGCAGCTCTACATCTGGGTACCCTACGGCAAGCCGGCCCGGGGCAGACGCGGTGTCCGCACACACCGCTACACTCTCATGGTCGAGAAAATGGAGGGTCAACCGGTCCGCAAGGTGCTGCACGACAATCGGAACGATCCCTACCAGTTGCAGAACATCGCCGCAGAACAGCCGGAGACCGTCGTAAAGCTGATCGAATCCGAGCTCAACGGCTGGCTGCAGAAAACCGGCGATCCCTGGCTCGAGAGCTGATAGGGACGGAATCGAGGATCAGACACGCCACAATCGCGTATGTAGAGGATAAATCGCGCCGATCATCGCCTGCCCGGTTACCGCAGCCCTAACGGAACAACCGGTTGGCGGAAATACGGTAGACGCCGCGCTTCTGCATGCACGCGATCTCCGGCTCACAGCAGACCTGAACGAAAGGGACTCCACCCAAGGCTTCTCGTGCCCGCAAATGATGACCTTCGATTCTTCGGTCTGTGAGCTTCGACTCCACCATGAGCCAAGGGTCGCCGTCCTGGACAACCAGAAAATCAGTCTCCTCTTTCTGCCGGTTGCGGATGTACCAGAGAGAGTAGTTCTCGCCTGTCACCTCGCTCCACAACGAAACCCGGGCCCATAACTCGCAAGCCACGTAATTCTCGAATCGCGCGCCTTCGTCTTGGATTCGAGTCCAATCGAACAAATAGTGTTTTCCTGATCTGAGAAGTGATCGTTTGATGTTATTCGAATAGGGTCGGATGCAAAAGGTGAGGTAGAAGTCACTCAGTCGGCGCAGGTAGTTCTTGGCGGTCACAGGGCTGACCTGGATATGCGATGCTAACGATGACTCGGATACGGGGCTCCCAACCATCTCCGGAAGGAGCGAGTAAAGATCAAAAAGGTACTCACGATCGACGATCTTGGTCAACGAGCCTATGTCTTCCCGAATCACGGCGTCGGCATAGTCGCGTGTCCATTTTTTGTGGAAAGGGCGAGATCCACGCTGGAATGGTTCGGGAAAACCGCTGAATTCGAGCAACTGTCGCAGTGATTCCATGGGCGCCGCCTCTCCACCGAGCTGACGCTCAATAAAGTCGATGGAAGACTTGATCGGGAGAGCTCCCCGACCAGCCGTCCCGATCACCTCCTCGAGCATCAAGGGAAAAAGCTGAAAAGTGAAGTAGCGACCCGCCAGACTGTCGCCAGCCCTTCGCAAGAGGTTCAGTTTTGCCGACCCTGTAACGACAAAGGAGTATCGATCCCCGGTTTCATCAAAGGTGGCTTTGAGAATGTTCTTCCATTTCGGCACCTTGTGGATCTCATCAAAGCACACCCACAATTCTCTCGTCGGGTTCAGCGCATCCTCGGTAAAAAACAGCTCGTTCTGCTTGTAGCGCTGGCGTACGGCACGCAGATCCCACAGATAGTAAAGAGGGGATCGCTCCCGGTCCAGCTTGACCCGAGCCAGGGTGGTCTTGCCCACCTGCCGAGGACCGGTGATGAACCTCATTTGGCGTCCCCACTCGGATGAGAACGCCACGTCGTAGAGCAGCCGCTCGATCATGGATGACTATTTTTTATGTATATATAAATTTGTCAAGTCTTTTTTGTCTATACCTATAAAAATGTCAACTTACAACCCTTTGGTGTCAAGCAGCTATGCGCCGGGACAATGATCATGGATGCGTTGAATTGGTTCCCAAGCGTTTCCAGTGGGATCGGCGCGGATGCTGGCCTCGCTCCCGTACCGCTATGGACCGGGCAACCGGATTGATATACTTCCGTCATGAACGCAAAAATCTCCGATCTGCGGTCGAAAGAGCTGCCTGAAGAGGTTTCCATAGACAACAAGGCCATCACGATCGTGCTCAGCACCCGCGACAGCACCCTATGCGTGACGGACAAGCGCACGGGAAAGACCCGGCGCCAGAAGCCGGCCTCCCAGAAAACCGCACTCCTGCATGTCGAAGCTGTGGGTGACACCCTGGACATGGTGCTGTACCATCCCCCCGCCGATATGAAGGTCACGGCCAGGATCGATCTGATCGAGTCACTCCCGGAATTCACCCTCAACCTCTCCGCGGAAGGCGTTCTCCACACTCCTCTAGGTTTCCCCCATCCCTTTGTGAGCGACGCAGGAACCTATCTCGTGGTTCCCATGAACGAAGGCATATCCTATCCCGTGGAGGACGAGACCATCGAGCCCATGAGGCTCATCGCCTACGGCGGGCATGGCATCTGCATGGGCTTCTTCGGCGCCACCGACGGAACTCGAGGGTACATGGCCATCATCGAAACCGCGGACGATGCGTCCATCCGCATCCGGCGCATCGACAACAGGCTCTGCATCGCGCCGGAGTGGGCTCCCCAGAAGGGCTGCTTCGGCTACGACCGGCGGCTGCGCTATCGGTTCTTGCGCGACGGGGGGCATGTGGCCATGTGCAAACGGTACCGCGCCCACGCCCAAAAGGCCGGCCTCTTGAAAACGCTGAAACAGAAGGCCGCTGAAAATCCTGATGTGGACCTGCTCGTGGGTGCGGTGAATGTCTGGTGTTGGGAAAGGGATGCCATTGCCTTTGTGAAGGCCATGAAATCGATCGGCATCGAGCGCATCCTGTGGAGCCACAGGAACCCTCCTGAGGTCATCCGGGCCATGAACGAGGCGGGCGGCATCCTCACGAGCCGTTACGACATCTACCAGGATCTCATGGATCCCGAGGTGGTCGAGGAAAAGCTCTACAGCCTTCACCCAGACTGGACCCAGGACGGGTGGCCCCAGGACCTCATGCTGGATGAGCAGGGTCGATGGCGCAAGGGCTGGTATGTTCGGGGCAGAGATGGCGGCATGTACCCCTGCGGCGTGCTGTGCGACAGCCGGGCTCTGGATCATGCTAGGCAGCGGCTATCGCAAGAGATCAAAACCCACCCCTACCGCTGCCGCTTCATCGACACCACCACCGCATCGCCGTGGCGCGAATGCTATCACCCGAACCACCCCATGACCCGCAGCGAGAGCCGCGCCTGGAAGATGGCGCTCCTCGAATTCATGTCCCACGAGTTGAACCTGGTCACGGGAAGCGAGACAGGGCACGATGCAGCCGTGCCGTACGTGCACTACTTCGAGGGCATGCTGAGCCTGGGGCCGTACCGCGTGCCGGACGCGGGCCGGCGGATGATGGAGATCGAGGAAGAGGTGCCTGACCGGGTGGCCCGGTTCCAGGTGGGACACAGGTACCGCCTGCCCCTCTGGGAGCTCGTGTTCCACGACTGCGTGGTGGCCCATTGGTACTGGGGCGACTATAACAACAAGCTGCCCACAATCTGGGACAAACGCGATCTCTTCAACATCCTCTACGGAACACCGCCCATGTTCATGTTCGACCGCAAGATCTGGGAAGAGAACAAGCACCGTTTCGCCGGGAGCTACGCGAAGATCACCCCCGTGGCCCGGGCCGTGGGTTATTACGAGATGACCGACCACCGTTTCCTCACGGCGGATCGTGACGTGCAGCGAACGGTTTTCGCCAACGGGATCCAGGTTACGGTCAATTTCGGGGACAAGCCCTTTCGCCTCGAAGGCGGCAAAGTGGTGGCACCCATGGGGTACGACGTGGCGGGAGGTGACAAATAGGTGACAGCTCCACGATACCCTGGGTGTGGCTGGTGGAAATGGCACTTTGAAATGGGACCTTTCGGAACTCTGAAAGGGGACATCCTTTTGATTCGAAATCGATCTCATGACAAAAGTTCCCGATAACGCGCAGCCGATCCGATGGGGTGCCGGTCTGACCCATCTCTCAGTCGTCTACGTGGTGTGGGGCAGCACCTACCTGGCGATCCGCGTGGCGGTCCGAGAGGGCAGCGGTATCGAACCCTTCATGCTCGGGGCAACCCGCACCCTGGCCGCGGGGCTCCTGCTACTGGGCTGGAGCATCCTGAGGCGAACGAAGCTCCGGCCCACCCGGCGAGAGGCGGCCACCCTGCTGGCGTCAGGTCTCCTCTTGTGGATCGGCGGCAACGGGCTCGTGAACTGGGCCGAGCAGCATGCCGACTCGGGTTATGCCGCCCTGCTCGTGGGCACCATGCCCCTTTGGGTGGCTCTCACGGAAGCCATCATTGACCGCCGTGTTCCTTCCATACGTTTCGTGGCATCCCTCCTGCTCGGTTTCGCGGGCTTGATCCTCTTGAGCTACCCCGAGATCCGCCAGGGAGGAAAGGCGGACTTCCTGGCACTGATAGCCCTGGTCCTCGCGCCCCTCAGCTGGGGATTGGGATCGGTCCTTCTGTCGCGAAGGCCGGTGGCATTGAAGCCCTCGGTGACCTCCGCATACCAACAACTTACGGGGTGCGCAGGTTTCTTTCTGCTCGCTTGGATCCTGGGTGAGCCGGCCATGAACCCCACCTCCGAAGCCTGGCTGGCATGGGGTTATCTCGTCATTGCCGGATCCCTCGTTGCGTTCACATCCTTTCTGCTCACCTTGAGGCTGCTGCCCACCTCCGTGGTGATGACCTACGCCTACGTGAATCCTGTGATCGCCGTCTTCCTCGGATGGTCGATCCTGAATGAAACCATCACGCTCTGGACCCTGGGGGGAACGGCGTGCATCCTCTTCGGCGTAGCCGGCGTCTTTCACGAAAAACGAACCTGGTAACGACTGCGCTGTTTTCGATGTGCCCAAGTCTATGCACCCCGGTCGTATCGCCGCTGCGCGGATCCTGTTGAAAACATCAGCCTCGATCTCTTCCACAAAAACCTGAAAAGGTGGGCGACCAATATCGTTGTATCTAATGCAGGGAGCGATCCTGCTCACCTCGGTATGCGGCAACTCGGCATGATCAACACAGGACCCGGTCTCCGTTTACCCTTTTTCACGGATGGAGCACGATGATGAAAATGCGCTTTCTTCCTTTTCTTTGGATCCTTCTATTCGGAATTTATGTTCTCGCGAGCATGGCGCCCTGCCCCTGTCAGCAGTCCGCCGGTGGAATCGAGCCTCTCGATCAGGCCGCCGGAATCCGCCATGCCCGCTGGGTTGATCGAGCGCTGGTGCCCGGCCAAGAGGAACGCTACGGCGGCTCTCTCTGGAACAACATGGCCTTTACAGCCTGGTGGAGCGGGATGCAAACCGGTTACACCTATCTCGACTGGGGTCAGCTTCCCGATCCCTCGAGCGGTTTGGCCGACCACGTGATCGACGGCTTCACCTTCTGTTACGCCACCAACAACTACGAGGACCACTGCGAGGAATTCGCCATCTATTACTTCGATAGCTGTACTGGTTGGGGCTCGAAGGGTGTCCTGGAAGCGGGATTTCTCTTCACCCAGCTCCCCGGAGCAGCAAAGTTACCCGACTGACCATGGCTGACTACCTGGATCTGGGCGATCCAGTTCGATCTCGAAGACTCTGGCTACGAGTTTCTGCTCAACAAAGACTTCGGCATGGGAATGAGCCGTCAGCACACACCGCTGCTGGGTTCAACTGGCCTCCTCATTGGTGATAAGCCTGGAATGTCAGGCAACGGCCCTACAGGCACGGAAAACGCATTCGACATCTATTATCCAGGTGGTGTCCTCAACGGGACGTGGTGGTTCGGTGCCTATCCGCCTTACTGGGCGACTTGGTCGGCGGAGCTCTTTGGCACCGAAGGCGCCGGGAACATGAGCTTCAACGGAGTCGGAGCAACCGGAAACGATGCAGGGCTCTACGTGACCGGTGACTTCGCCGCCGGCGAAACGATCCACTTTCTACTGCGACGCAACGGCCTTGCGAGCAATGGCCATCTCTTGGCTTCGTTGAAAGAGTTGAACCAGTATATCGGCGGAGCTTATCAGATGACACGGCTCGTCGGGGCGCCTGCGCCCGGTTTTCCAAAGGCTATGAATGCTCCCGCCATCGGCGATTTCTACGTCTCCAACGTGGCGATACCTCCAACCTTCGGCAACGTGGCGGTCTATTTTCAAGGTGTGCTGAGCGATCCGCCGCTGGTTCAACCGCCGATCGAGGCTTCCAACGGGCTGCGCGCCAACTGAGTTTTGCAGTTAGTTTTTATTTTCTTACTCATCGTTTGCCTCCCGATTTGGGTAACAATCTCATGAGGCAACGACCTTGGTTGGGTAACAAAAACTATGAGTCAACGCGGCTGTTGCTGACCTTTCCGAGAAAATCAATGTCCATGGTCGGGCGTGACGTCGGTTTACTCCAGACTGCCAACAACAAGGCTCCCTTGAGAATGAACCGGTCCGCGTGGGGACTCCGGAAGAGCCTGCAGAGAAACCGTTCAATCGCGAAGTACTGCAGAAGCTCGTTGAAAGGGCGTCCGTTCTCCTTTGCTTTGTTGAGAAGGCGCTGGTGTACCGATGCAGCGATAATCGTGAGATGACGAGTTTGCCAAAAGAAGAAGGCAATCCTGGGCGCGGCTTATTCAGAGGGTCTTCGAGGTATCGCCGCTGACATGCCGTCGATGCGGCGGAGAAATGAGGGCGGTCTCCGTGATAACGGAGCCTGTTGTGATCGACAAAATACTCAGGCATATTGCGAAGAAGGACCGTGCACCGCCGGAAGGACATCCCGCCCCCTGATAGCCAGATCCGAAGAGCAGAGCCAAATCAACGACGATATCGTCACGCGCGTTGAGGAAAAAATATGCTCTGGGTTCGGGATTTTGGGCATTTCTGCCTCGCTTTTGTCCAGGATTAGAGGCCGCATCGATAGGGAGTGCTTCCTTTTCCGATTTGAAGCGATTCAGTCCGAGAGCTCAGCACATTCCGGCCGATTTCACCGCTCAGTTTGTGCGAGACGAGAGGGCTTGGCACGCCGCGAGATCGACCGAGGGGATTGAGATTTCTATCCGCCGATTTCGATGATCTTCATAACGGTTTCGTCGTCGCGCAGAATGGTCCAAACAGGTGTCCCCAAGGCTTTCAAACCTTTGAGTCGTTGCTCAAATTGTTCGATCGCAGCAGAAGAAGAAAGATCTCCTACAGCATTCTTGGTGTCAATCTGGAATCTGGGGAATTGGATCAACCTCCTTTTGAGCTTGAGCAGCATGCTGTCCCTTTCATTGCCGACATAGGGTACGTCGTACTCGGAAAGCGGAACATATGATTTTGGGGTGGGATCGAGGCCTCCGTATCGATTCTCGCGCCACTCCATCGGTACGTCCAGCACAGCACCCGCGATCATCGCGGCGATGCTCGGTCTACTGGCCGGCGGAATGTCCACCTTTCGACTGTCCAGGGCTTTGCGAAGCGCCTTGATGCGGCCGGTAGGCACACCGAGCGCGGAAAACGCCTTGATCAGCCTAATCAGTTGTTTGCTCTCACTGCTGGCTTTCGCCGTTCGCAGCCACTGAACAAACCGGGTGAGCACGGCGAACAGTCCGTCGGCGAAGATGATATCGACGATGTCGGCTGCAGTGTCGCAAAGTTTCGGGTTGTCTACTTTGGCGCTTTCTCGAGCTCATCGCGGAGCGACGGATGGGAGTCGAGTATCGAGGTGATTTTGGCGATGACACCCTGGAACAGTTCTTTGGCTTTATCGGACGGTGGGGGGAGCGCAGCGAGTTGAATCGTCGGCGGAGGTTTGATTTTTCCTACTCGGATCGAGAAGGTCCGCGTGCGCCGGTCATCGGGTAGTTGGATGCCCTCATGGTCGGGAACCAACGGCCACTTCTTGGTCAGCTGAAGAAATGTCGAATTCAAGCCGACGATGCCCAAACGCAGATCACCTTGCGTCAATGTGCAGGAGAAATCACCCGGCAGCATTCCAAATTGTATCGATTCTGGTTTATGCAACTCGTTGCGCCACCACCGATCGTAGCCGGCAAAGGCGGTCTAGACGACTGGATGATAGTCGTCGTCCGGCGCCTTCCAAAACATCTCTCGCACATCGGATTCGTTGAGCCAGTTCTCCAGCACCTTCTCCGCTGACTTCGAGGCCGTCGGCCGCTGCAGGTCGTGGTTGCCAGGCACAGCGAGAAAAATGGGGGTACAATCAATCTCCCTGAACCAACTCCAGATCTCATCAAATATCACATCCAGCTCTGAGTACTGCGATCACAACTCATCAATATGATTATATGGACCGTAGAGCAAGCGACCGCTGATCACGATTGGTGGGTGATCTCGCGCATAACCGGTCGGGTTACGGATGGGGCTGCCAGCTGGAGCAGGGTGGTGTTGCGCACCAGTCAATTGTCGCTCGCGTCAATCCGGATGCTGAGCAGCCCACCTGTCAGCCACATCGCCATTGGGGCTCAGGCGGCCATCGATATCGACCTTGGGGTAGCCACCGGCATAACCGTTGGCAGGATCGGTCACCCAGTGGTCGGCGCTCCATGTGGCGCCGTTGTCGAAAGAGCCTATCTGGTAGATCTCATCAGCCGATGTGCGGTTGTCTTCCCAGGCAACGATCACGGTGGAACCGCTGATCGCCATATCAACATTGTCCACGTCATCGGTTCCGGAAGTATAGGCGCCAATGAGCTGGTCTGCGGCAGCAAAGGTGCATCCCCCGTTGGTTGACCGGTTGTAACGGAGTTCCTCGGCGGATGCACCTTTGCGCTCCTCCATCCAAATCACATGAACTGTGGCGGGAGCGTAACCGTCACAAGCCTCGACTTTAATGGCGTGTTCAACGTCGCCCAAGCCGGTCGGATCGGTGTCGATGCGGACGATCGGGTCGAGTCGGTGTCGATGCGGACGATCGGGTCGAGGTTGCCGTAAACGTCGAATCGGCGGCCGTAGGCGTCGTCAGTGCCGCTCGAATTATCGTCAAAAGCCACGAAGGCATAGGTATCATCGAGGTTGTCCATACCTATGTTGTCCACGTCGAAATCACCGGGAATGCCGTTGCCAAACCATACAGAAGCAATGAAGGTTTGGAGCAATGAAGGTTTGGCCGCCGTCGTTGGAAGCTAGAATGTAGACACCTTCGTTTGTCGTGGCAGCCACATCGTTGACCCGCAGAGCGAAAAAGACGCTCCAACCGGAAGCAGCCATGCGCGCCATGGAGGTCATGCGATCACCGGGAGCGCCGGTATCATCGAGCCGCTGGTTCGGAGCGAAAGTCTGTCCCCCATCGTGGGAGTGGGAAAAGTAAATGTCCAGGTCGACTCCGTTTCGCTGGTCGTACCACCAGATATAGATGTGATTGCCGTCGACGATCATATTGCGACCGGTCTTGCTTTCCATATCCTTGCGGGCGCCGGTAACATCGTCGTCGATCCTGAGACCCGGGCTAAAGGTCTTGCCATTGTCCTCGGAGAAGGCGAAGTCGATCCCGACGTCACCGTGGCTGTTGACGCCCGCACAAGCGATGTAGACCAAACCCGAGTCGGCCAAGATCGCGGGGTCGTCACCCGGACCAAATGAAATCGGCGTACGGAATTGTTGAGCCGCCAGCCGGCCGGCCAGAAAGACTATCGCTAAGCAAAAACAAAAATCGAGTAATCGTCTTTTGCGCATCATGGCGGCTTCTCTCCTCTAACACCCCGGAGACTCTGTGGATCTCCGTCATTGATTCGCGAGAATAAAGACCCTTACCTTATCCCATCGTTTTTCGCTACCCGCGTTGTCGTCGTAGTTGCCTCTCTCAACTTTAATACGAGTCGATGTTAATCCATACCATTCGCATACTACCATCGACGGCTACAATACCTATATTAGCATTGGAGGCGGGTTGATGTGGATAATATGTACACCCCCCCAATGCATAAACTCCGAAATTATAAGTACCGTTGGGTGTAACTTTCTCTCTACGTCGTTCAAGACGCCCTTTTCAATTTTCTGTAGTGAGACCAGAAAGAATCCCACCGATCTGATTTATTATAATTTCG
>Ga0190284_1000306_pt1 | contig 31885 bp, 22 predicted proteins | sample 48691812_MG_FD_161668 | JGI IMG/M metagenome (GOLD analysis project Ga0190284, IMG submission 161668) | Hydrothermal vent microbial mat bacterial communities from Southern Trench, Guaymas Basin, Mexico - 4869-18-1-2_MG | ecosystem: Environmental > Aquatic > Marine > Hydrothermal vents >...
CCTCACAAACTCACGGCAAGACAACGTAGGCGCTCGGCGCGCATGGCGCAACCCTAACAAACCCCGAATATGTGGAAATTTGGGGAAAAAGCACTCAGGAACGACAGATTAGATGCGATTGCCCTGCGGGGTTTGCATGACGCCGCTCGATGCGAGAGACTTGCATTGGTTCCGGCGGTTGACCCGCGTCCCCTTCCCGTGTACGTTTGCCGAATCGACGGTCGAACGCTGACGGCGTGAAACAAGCGCCGACACGGACAGACAAGCCAGGCTCGGCGGTTGCTCCCACCAGAAGTTCCCCGGTGGTGTCAACCAGTGTTCGCCGTCAGCCGTGAAGCGCTGCGAGCCGAACGCTGAATGCTGATAGCTCATACGAGGAGTGTCATGAAATACTGGCGAAAACCTTTGGACTTCGATCAGGTCAAAGTCCCTCTCGGCGAGGTGCACATTATTGCGGAGCGCTGCAAAGGGTGCGGCTTCTGCGTGGAATACTGTCCGAAGGACGTGCTGGTGATGTCCGAGGGATTCAACCGCAAAGGGTATCATCCACCGGAGGTGGTCAAGAGCGGAGAGTGCGTCAACTGCAATCTCTGCGAGATGATCTGCCCTGATTTCGCGATCTTCAGCGTGGCCGCCGACGACGAGTCCGATTCCGGCGAAACCGCCGTGGCAACCCAAAAGAGCGGAGCAGCAAAGGAGGACGGCAAGTGAAAACCGACCCTGCCGGCGTTCTGACCGGTTCCCATTACTTGGATGGCGACTTCGCCTGCGGCGAGGGAGCGATGGCTGCGGGGTGCCGATTCGTGGGCGGCTATCCCATCACGCCCTCGACGGAAGTCGTCGAGCGCATCTCGCGCCGGTTCCCCATGATGGGCGGCACGTTCATCCAAATGGAGGACGAGATGGCCAGCATGGCCGCCGTCGTGGGGGCATCGTGGACCGGAACGAAAGCCCTGACGGTTACGAGCGGCCCGGGTTTCAGTCTGATGATGGAGAACATCGGTCTGGCGGTGATGATGGAGACGCCCTGCGTGGTCGTGAACGTGCAGCGCGGCGGGCCGTCCACCGGGCTGCCGACCATGGTCGGACAGGCCGACATGATGCAGGCACGCTGGGGTTCACACGGCGACTACGAGATCATCGCCCTGTGCCCGCAGTCCCCCCAGGAGTCCTTCGACCTGATGATCGACGCGTTCAATTTGTCCGAGATCTACCGCACCCCGGTGCTACTCATGATGGACGAGTGCGTCGGGCACATGACCGAGAAGGTGGTGATTCCCAAGGCTGAGGATATCGAAATCGTTCCCCGTACGCTCACAACCAAAAAACCGGGAGAGTTCATGCCCTATCAGGCCGATGGCGGGCATGTTCCGGAATTCGCCCGCGCGGGAGACGGGTACCGTTTTCACACCACCGGCCTGACCCATGACGAGCGCGGTTACCCGGTGATGAGCGTGGAATGCCAGGAGAAGAACATCGGTCGGCTCATGGCCAAGATTCGGGACAACACCGACAAAATCGTTCGGTTCGAAGAGGAAGGGGTGGAGGGAGCCGACGTCGTGCTGGTCACGTACGGGATCACCGCTCGGGTGGCCCAGATGGCCATGGAAGTGGCTCGGGAGCGGGGTGTGAAGGTGGGGATGCTCAGGCTGATCGTGGCCTGGCCCTTCCCGGAGAAGCGGATCAGTGAGTTGGCCGGCAAGATCAAGGCCTTTGTGGTGCCGGAGATTAACTACGGGCAGATGGTCCTGGAGGTGCAGCGTGTCGCCGAGGGGCGGGTTCCGACCGTGTTGGTCCCCCACCCGGGCGGCGGGGTGCACGAACCGGAGACCATTGTTGAGGCAATACTGGGGGCTACGAAATGAGCACGGCGACGGAGCAAGTGAAGGTCACGGATGAGGCCCATCCGATATCGCCCTATTTCCGCATGGATCGCCTGCCGCACATCTGGTGTTCCACGTGTGGCATCGGGACCGTGGTCAAATGCTTTGCCACGGCCCTGGGCGAGACCGAGGTGGACCTGGACAAGACGAGCATTGTGTCCGGCATCGGGTGCACGGGTCGGGTGGCGGGCTATATGAAGTTGGACGCCTTCCACACCACGCATGGGCGGGCCATTCCTTTCGCCACCGGGTTGAAGCTGGGCCGGCCGGAGTTGTTGGTTACCGTTTTCTCCGGAGACGGGGACCTGTCGGGCATCGGCGGCAATCATTTCATCCACGCCGCGCGGCGGAGGATGGACCTGCTGGTGATCCTGGTCAACAACTTCATTTATGGCATGACCGGGGGGCAGAACGCGCCCACCACGCCGCTGTCGGCGAAGACCTCGACCATGCCCTACGGCAACTTCGAGCCGCCGTTCAACCTGCCGCATCTGGCGGCGAGTTGCGGGGCGACGTACGTGGCCCGTTGGACCTGCCTGCACACGCGTCGGTTGACCCGGTCGTTCAAAGAGGCCATCAAGCGTAAGGGCTTCCGCTTCATCGAGGTCATCGCCCCGTGTTCAACGCTGTACGCGCGGTTGAATCGGCTGGGGACGGGCTTCAATCTGATGCGCTTCTACCATGACAGTGCGGAGATCAACCACAGCGCCGACCCCAAGGACGTCGGCATCGATTTCCAGGACCGGATCATCTGTGGCAAGTTCGTCGATGAGGAGCGTCCCACCTTCCTCGATCTGATGAAGAAGCACTACGAGGAGACCCTCGGTGACAAGTATATGCCGATGCCCCCTGAAGGAGGAATGATCCATGAGTAGGACGGAGATTCGCATCACCGGCTTCGGCGGTCAGGGTGTGGTGCTGTCGGGCTACATCATCGGCCGGGCCTGCGCGATCCACGCCGGCAAACACGCCACGATGATTCAGAGTTTCGGTCCCGAAGCGCGGGGCTCCGCCTGCAGCGCCACGCTGGCGATCTCCGACACCATGGTGCTGTACCCCTACATCCGGCGTCCGAACATCTTCGTGGTCATGTCCGCCGACGGCTACGACAGCTACCGCGACGAACTCCAGGACGGCGGAACCCTGGTCTACGAGAAGGACCTGGTCAAGCCGACCCCCAAGAAGGGGCAACCGGCATTCGGCGTGCCGTCCACGCGCCTCGCCGAGTCGTTGGGGCGATCCATCGTTCAGAACATCGTGATGCTGGGGTTCTTTACCGCGGTGACGCAAATCGTCTCTCGTGAGGAGATGCGCGAAGCGGTCAAGGGTTCCGTGCCGGCGGGAACCGAGGATCTGAACCTCAAAGCCTACGATGCCGGTGTGGCGCATTTCGATGAGGCCTACGGCAAGAAGACGCCGTCAGACGGCGGCGATCAAAAGTCAGCGAAGAAGATAGCGACCAAAGGCTGAAAGCTGATAGCCAAGAGCTAGGAAGGGTGCAAACGCGTGAACGCACAGCCCGACAAACCGGGAGCTGTGACCGAGCCGGCGGTGGACAGAAGGGCACTGGTCATTGGCGGCGGGATCGCCGGGATCCAGGCGGCTCTGGACTTGGCCAACGCCCGCGTCCGCGTGACTCTGGTGGAGAAGTCGCCGTCGTTGGGGGGGCGCATGGCCCAGCTCGACAAGACCTTCCCCACCATGGACTGTTCGATATGAATCCTCGGGCCTAAGGCCATGGATGCCGGTCGGCATCCCTTAATCGAGGTCGTAACGAACGCGGAGGTCGTCAGTTGCCAGGGTGAGCCCGGACGGTATCGCGTCCGAGTTCGCAAAGAGCCGCGCTACGTGCATGAGGATTTGTGCGTCGCCTGCGGGTTATGCGTCGACGTTTGCCCCATGGTCGGAGGCAACGAATTCGACGTCGGGCTCAAGGCCCGAAAGGCGATCCACCGGCCCTTCCCACAATCGGTGCCGGCGGCCTACGTGATTGATCGCGACGCCTGCCTCAACCTCCACGGCTATCTCAGTGAGAAACAATACGACAGGCTCAGGAAGGTCCAACAACTCAAAGAGCGCAAGCAGCAAGACTACCACCCGACCATGCTCATCTGTGGCCATTGTCTTGGGGCCTGCGACGTGGACGCCATCGATTTCGATATGAGGCCGGAAGAAACCGAGCTGGACGTCGGAGCCATCCTGGTCGCCGTGGGCTTTCAGGAGTTTGACGCGCGCAAGTTGGGCAACTACGGGTACGGTCGTTTCCCCAACGTGGTCACGAGCCTGGAGTTCGAGCGCATGCTCAACGCCTCGGGGGTGACCCAAGGCCACGTGGTGCGGCCTTCAGACATGAAGACCCCCAAACGAATCGTGTTCATTCAGTGCGTGGGCGCCCGGGGCGAGGGAGGTCGGCCCTACTGCAGCCGCTTCTGCTGCATGAACGCGGTGAAGGACTCGATGCTCGTGCGGCAGCACGATCCCGAGGTGGAGGACGTGACCATCCTCTACACCGACCTGCGTGCTTTTGGCAAAGGGTTCGACGACTTCGTGCAGCGGTCGTACGACGAGAAGAGCGCAAACTACGTTCGCGGTCGCCCCGCCAAAGTCGATCAGTTGCCCGAAGGTAACGACCTCGAGGTCTTCGTCGAAGATACCCTGGGGCACAATCAGAAGCGCATCGATGCCGATCTGGTGGTGCTCTCCGTGGCTGCAGCGCCGAACGACGGGGCGATCAAGCTGGCCAAGACACTGGGCATCGAAACCGACCAATACGGTTTCATCGCTCGGAAAGACCCGGCCATCTCCGCGGTGGAGAGCACACGGGAGGGCATATTCGTCTGCGGCAGCGCCGTCGGGCCGCAGGTGATTCCCGACTGCGTCGCCCAGGCATCGGCGACGGCCGCCCGAGCCCAGTTGTTCCTCACCGGTCACCGCGTCGAGGAGAAGGAAGAGACCGTCGAGCCGCTGGACGTCTCCGGTCCACCGCGCATCGGCGTGATGATCTGCCACTGTGGAATCAACATCGCCGGGGTCCTGGACATTGATCCGCTGGTCGAGCAGGCGACCGCCATTCCCGATGTGGTCGTGGCCAAGGATGATCTGTTCGCGTGCTCGGGAACCGGGCAGGACGCACTGGTCGAACTTATCCGCGAGCACAAGTTGAATCGTATCGTGGTTGCGGCTTGCACCCCGCGCACGCACGAGCCCGTCTTCCGCGAGAGCTGTGCCCGGATCGGTTTCAACCCCTATCTGATCGAGATGGTCAACATCCGCGATCAGTGTTCGTGGGTGCATGCCAAGAACCCGAAGGAGGCCCAGGAGAAGGCCGGCGCCCTGATCCGCATGGGCGTGGCCCGGGCGCGCCACCTCGAACCGCTCCAGGCAGGCGCGGTGCCGATGACCCGCGGCGCCCTGGTGATCGGTGGAGGGATCGCCGGTATTCAGGCGGCAACCGATCTGGCAGTGCAGGGGCTCCCGGTCACCCTGGTGGAAAAGCGAGACCGCCTGGGAGGACGGCTGACCGAACCCAATTTGAAATACCTCTACCCCAACATGCGTCCGGCGGCGGAAGTGCTGGAGGAGAAGATTCAACGCCTCGAGGAGAGCGGCGCCCGCATTCTGTTGAACAGCGAGGTCGAGAACATCACCGGTTTTGTGGGCAACTTCGAGGTGACGCTGAGTGGAGAAGGGACGAAGGGGGAGCCGGAATCCGCAACCGACGAAGCCGACGGCCCGCTGGGTGTGGGGGCGATTATTCTCGCCGTCGGGGCCGAGCTTCACGATCCTCAGGGAGAGTTCGGCTACGGCAAGCTGTCGAACGTGATGACCAGCCAGGAGGTGGAGCGGGCATTCTTCGACGACCAAGCCGGGCTCAAAGTTGACGGGCGCCTGCCAAAACACGCCTCGTTCATTCTGTGTGTGGGCTCGCGTGAGGCGGAGGGCTTCACCGGTTGCTCGCGCTACTGTTGCCCCACGGCGATCAAGCAGGCCACCGAGTTCTGCCGCATGGGGATCGATACCACCGTGTTCTATCGGGACATCCGTACGATCTCCACCGGAGCGGAGGAGATGTACCGCCAAGCCCGCGGCATGGGCGTGCTCTTCGTGCGCATCCCGCCGGGCGAGAAACCCGAAGTGCTAAGCGACGAGAACGAGCCGCAGGCTTCAGCCTGCGCGGTGCGCTGCTTCGACGATCTGTTGGGGCGGCGGCTGGAGGTCCCGACGGAGTTGGTGGTTCTGAGCGTGGGGATGAGGCCTCGCCAGCCGGAGACGGACAAGTTCCACGACATGCTCAAGGCGAGCGTGGGGCTTGACGGTTTCTTTTTGGAACGACACCCCGAGTTGGCCCCGGTAGAAACCGCCGTGGAGGGCGTTCTGCTGGCGGGCACGGTGCAAGGGCCGAAGGACATCGTGGACAGCGTGGCCCAGGCCTCGGCGGCGGCGGCCAAGGCGTCGGTGTTCCTGGCCTACGATCAGGTGAAGCTGGACCCGGCGGTGTCGGTGGTGGACGAGACGAAGTGCCGCGCCTGTGGCAAGTGCGTGGAGATATGCCAGTTTCAGGCGCCGCAGTTGGTGGAGGTCGAACCGGGTATTCACGTGGCCCGCATCAACGCATCGCTGTGCAAGGGTTGTGGAACCTGCACGAGTTGGTGTCCTTCCGGCGCGATCACGTCCAAGCATTTTACGGACCACCAGGTCCACGCCATGATCGATGCGTTTTTCGATGAAGACCCGCGGACGTCAGTCCGCGCTGACCTTGAAAAGCAGGTGGCACCATGACGACGGCGGATTCGAACCCCAAGCGTCAGCGCGGCGGTTCCTCCTCTGCAACAACAAAGCGCAAGCGCCCCAAACGCAAGTCTCCGAGCGTGTCGTCGTCCTGGGACCCGAACATCGTGGTCTTCGCGTGCAATTGGTGCTCCTACGCGGGTGCCGATACGGCGGGCGTCTCCCGCATTCAGCATCAGCCGCATTTTCGGATGATCCGGGTCATGTGCAGCGGGCGCATTCAGCCCGGATTCGTTCTGCGGGCGTTCGAGAAGGGCGCCGACGGTGTGCTCGTGTCGGGCTGCCACTTCGGCGACTGCCACTACATCTTCGGGAACGAGCGTGCCGTCGAGCAATTCGAGAAGACCATGAACATGGTCAAGCTTCTGGGTCTGGAAGAGGGGCGCCTGCGATTGGAATGGATCAGCGCCGCCGAAGGGGTCCGCTTTGCGCAAGTCATCAACGAGTTCACCGATCAGGTGCGCGAGTTGGGCCCCAACCCGCTGAACAAGAACTCTCAGTCTTCAGCCACGAGTTCACTGCCAAAGTTGCCAGCCGCATCCTCCGGCTGATCGCTGAGAGCTGATAGCTCCATGGAGTATGTGCCGATGCCGGACCTTGCCGAACTGACCAAGATGTCGAGAGCCTGGGCGTGCTACGATTGTGGGAAGTGCACGGCAACGTGCCCCATCGCGCGCGCCGGCAGCGACTATAGCCCCCGCCGGCACGTGCTGGCGGCCAATACAGGGCAGCGGCATGAGATCGTCGAAGACAACACCTTGTTCAGTTGCCTGACGTGTAGCCTATGCGACCGGCGCTGCCCGGCCGAAGTCGGCTACACCACGCTGGTCCAGAAGCTCCGGGAGCTTTCCCACCGCGCCGGCGTGGAGCCGGAATGCCCCCACGGCGGGGCCCTGCAATCGGTGATGCGGATGATGGCCCGAGGGGGAACGCAGCAGCATCGCATGGACTGGCTGGATGCGAACCTAAAGACCGAATCGCAGAAGGGCGCGGTGTTCTACTGGACCGGCTGTACGATGTACTACGACGCCTTCTTCCCGGATTTCCAGGTGACCACGCTGGAAGGGACGCGGGCCGCCGTGCGCCTGATGAATGCCCTGGACATCGTCCCGGTGGTGTCGCCGGACGAACGCTGTTGCGGGCACGATCTGTTGTGGAACGGGGATCGCGAGGGTTTCGAGTCGTTGGCGAAGCATAACGTCAAGCTCGTGGCGGACAGTGGGGCCCAGACGCTGGTGGTGTCCTGCGCGGAGTGTCTGCGAACCTGGAAGTTGGACTACGCCCCGTACTTCGAGGGGAAACCGCCGCAGATCTTGCACATAAGCGAATTCCTCGCCCGGCAGTGGCCGGACCTCGAGCTCAAGACCAAAGAGCCGCGCCGGGTCACGTACCAGGACCCGTGCCGCCTGGGTCGCCACCTGGGCATCTACGATCCCCCCCGGCAGGTTCTGGCGGCTACGCCCGGGGTCGAAGTGGTCGAGATGCGCCGCTCCAAGGCTTCGGCGATGTGCTGCGCGGGCGGAACCTGGTCGAATTGCGACCGGTTTTCAAAACAGATTCAGGTGGCTCGTCTGCGCGAAGCGCGGGCGACGGGTGCGGAGGTTCTGGCAACGGCCTGCCCGAAATGCCAGGTCCATTTCCGCTGCACCATGCAGGACGCCAAACTGGAGGGTGAGATCACAATCGAGATGCGCGACGTAGCTGAACTGGTAGCCGACGCGCTGGAATAAGGTTGATAGCTGATGGCTGAGTGCTGATAGCTTCTCGAAAGGGCACTTTATGGTTGCTGAGCCAACAAATGGTGAGATTCGGGTGGGCGTCTTCGTCTGCGACTGCGGGCTGAACATCGCCGGCACTGTGGACTGCGCCGCGGTGACCGAGCACGCCGAGACCCTGCCGGACGTGGTGTGTGCGGTCCGCAACAAGTACACCTGTGCGGACCCGGGCCAGAACGAGATCAAAGACGCGATCCGTCAACACCACCTGAATCGGGTGGTGATCGCCTCCTGCACACCGAGACAGCACGAGCCGACCTTCCGGCAGTGCGTGAAAGAGGCCGGGCTAAACCCCTACCTGATGGAGATGGCCAACCTGCGGGAGCACTGCTCCTGGGTGCACGCCGGGGACTGGGACGGGGCAACGGCCAAGGCCAAGGATCTGGTCGCCAGCGCCGTCGCCCGGGCCCGCTTCCTGCAACCGCAGGAGGAACTCACCGTTCCAGTCACCAAGCGGGCGCTGGTGATCGGCGGTGGCGTGGCGGGGATCGAGGCCGCCATCGAACTTGGCGACGCCGGGCATCAGGTCGTTCTGGTCGAGAAGGAACCTTCCATCGGTGGGATCATGGCCCAACTGGACAAGACCTATCCCACCATGGACTGTTCGATATGAATTCTTGGGCCTAAGGCCATCGATGCCGGTCGGCATCCAAACATCGAACTGCTCACCTTCAGTGAGGTCGAGGAAGTCTCGGGCTACATCGGGAACTTCACGGTGAAGATCCGCAAGAAGGCCCGCTACGTGGACCTCACACTCTGCAACTCCTGTGCGGAGTGTGTGCAAGTATGTCCGGTCAGCAAGCCGGACGAGTACCAGATGGGGCTCTCCACCCGCAAGGCCATCTACATCCCATTCCCGCAGGCCGTGCCCTGCTCCTATATCCTCAACATGGACGACTGCCTGGGCAACAATCCCATCGCCTGCGGCAAGTGTGCCGAGGTCTGCGAGAAGCAGGCCATCAACTACGACGACCGCGACGAGATCGTCACCCGCGAGGTCGGGGCGGTGATCGTCGCCATCGGTCTGGACGTGTATGATCCGACCGAGATGGACGAGTACGGGTACACGCGCCTGGACAACGTGATTACTTCGATGGAGTTTGAGCGTCTGATCTGCGCCGGCGGGCCCACTGCGGGGCATTTCGTGCGCCCCAGCGATCATGAGCGGCCCAAGCGCATCGGCTTCATCCAGTGCGTCGGCTCGCGCAACCCGAAGATCGGGCGGCCGTATTGCTCCAACATCTGCTGCATGAACACGATCAAGGACACCCTGCTGTTGGCCGACCACTACCCGGATGTGGAGAACGTCGTCTTCTACCAGGACATCCGCGCGTTCGGGAAGTCGTTCGAGGAGATGTTCCAGCGGTCCAAGGAGGCGGGCACGCGCTACGTCCGCGGGTTGCCGGGCGACATCGAGGAAGACCCTGCGACCGGCAACCTCACGGTCACGGTCGAGAACACTACCAGCGGCAAGCTGGAACGGCACGAGTTGGACATGCTGGTGCTGTCGGTGGGCGTCATACCTCCGAAGGACCTCGCCAAGATATCCGGTCTGCTGACCTTGTCCAAGACCTCCGACGGTTTCTTCATGGAGTCGCACCCGAAACTCAAACCGGTGGATGCGCCGACCCGGGGTGTGTTCTTCGCCGGCTTCTGCGAATCGCCGAAGGACATCAAGGACTCGGTGTGCCAAGCCGGTGCGGCGGCCTCGCGGTCCGGGGCGCTGCTCAACGCGGGAAAGATCCAAATCGAGGCGATCACCAGCCTGATCGACGAGCAGGCGTGCAAGAAGTGCGGTCAGTGTGCCGTCGTGTGTCCGTACGGTGCCATCGTCTGGAAGAAGGGTGAAGTGGCGGTGGTGGTGGAGGCGGCCTGTGCCGGTTGCGGCAACTGCGGGGCCGCTTGCCCCTTCGGCGCGATCACCATGCGGCACTTCACCGATGAGCAGTACGTCGCCCAGGTGCAAGCCGTTCTGGCCGACGATCCGCAGGACAAGGTCTTCGTCTTCGCGTGTAACTGGTGCTCGTATGCCGGCGGCGACATGGCGGGCATCTCTCGCATCCGCTATTCGGCCAGCAACCGCGTCGTGCGGACCATGTGTTCGGCGCGGGTGTCGGAGGAAATGGTGCTGGAGGCGTTCCGCTGCGGGGCGCCGGTTGTGCTGGTCTCGGGCTGCCACTATGCCGACTGCCATTACATCAATGCCAACCGACAGACCGTGGTTCGCGTCCAGCGCCTGTGGGACAAGCTGGAAAAAGCCGGCGTGCGCCCGGAGCGCCTGCAGTTGGAGTGGATCAGCGCCGCCGAGGGCCAGAAGTTCGCCAAAGTGATGAATCAGATGGAGGAGCTGCGCAAGACCGTCACCGCCGAGGAAATCGAGCACGCCCGCAAGGCGCTCAAGCCCAAGCCCAAAAAGGCGGTGAAGAAGGAGAAAGTGGCAGCCGCGGCGGCGGAGTGAATCACCACGCCGCGATCGTAGTGAATTACCGAGCCGCGACCGTAAGGGAGCGGTCAGGAGATGACGCCGCGGGAGTTGCGGGACCGCTCCCTTACGGTCGCGGCTCGGATGGGAGAATGTAATGGCCACGACAACCCAAGAGACCTTCCGCTGTATGATATGCGGGCATGAGTATGCCGAGCAGGTCGTGAAAGGGGAGGACAAGGAACGCTCCTGCCCCAAGTGCCGCTCGAACAGCATCCGCCATCTGAAGAAAAAAGCTGTCAGCTCTTAGCTATCAGCAAGAACGAGCCGCGGGCTTGAGCCCGCGCGGACTAGTGCTGACGACTGACGACTGACGACTGAAAGCTGATAGCTGATAGCTGATAGCTCTGATGGAGTGTCTCGCATGACCAAGGCGCCAGGCAACAAGAACGATGTCGTGCACGTCAACTTCGACTTCCGGCGGGAACTGGCTGAGAAGATCGAGGGCAACCTGGCGGGCTTCTGCTATCAGTGCGGGGCGTGCGTGGGCGATTGCCCGGCCACGACATACAGCGACGACTTCAATCCGCGGGAGATCATGCTCAAGGTGCTGTATGGGCTTGGGGAGGAGTTGCTCGTCGAGGACTCCGTCCTCTGGGAGTGCACCAACTGCTACAACTGCCACGAGCGCTGCCCGCAGGAGGTCAAGCCGGTGGAGGTGATCATCTCGCTCAAGAACATGCTGGCGGATATGGGCATCTACCCGCCGGCGGTGGCGAAGATCATCGAGACGTTTGAAACCACCGGGCGAACGACCCCGCTGAGCGCGGCGGTGGACCGTCAGCGCGCGCGGTTCGGCTTGCCCCCGATGGCCCCGGTCCCCATGGACGAAATAAAGAAGCTCATCGAGCCGGCCTCGGAAGCAGAAGGCGCTCCAGGAGAGGCCGCGAATCTGAAAGCTGAAAGCTAACGGCTGAGAGCTTTTCAAGGAGAAACCGGTTGAACCGCTTCGCATTCTTCCCCGGTTGTTTGATCCCGGTGCGGCATCCCGCGATGGAGTTCGCCATCCGGCACGTTCTGCCCAAGCTGGGGATCGAAATCGTCGATCTCGAAGGCGCCTCGTGCTGTCCGGACCCGATCTACTTCAAATCCAAGGACAAGCTCTCGTGGTTGTCCGTGGCCGCCCGCAACCTCACGCTGGCCGAGGACTTGGGGCTGGACGTCTTCACCAACTGCTCGGGCTGCACGGCCACTCTCTCGGAAACGTACCACCTGCTCCAGGACGAGGCGCTGCGGGCCAAAGTCAACGAACGCTTGAAGAAAATCGGGCGGGAGTACCGCGGCACCAGTCGCGTGCGGCACGTCGTCACGCTTCTGCGCGACGTCGCCGGGTACGACACGGTCCACGAGTCCGTCGCGCGTCCCCTCGAGGGCCTGAAGGTGGCGATCCACTACGGCTGCCACCTGCTCAAGCCCAGCCGAATCATGCAGGTGGATGATCCCAACGACCCCAGCGTGATGGAGAACCTGGTGACCGCCCTGGGGGCGACGCCGGTGCGCCACCGCAACTGGTACCTCTGCTGCGGCAAAGCCTGCCAGACCGACGAAATCCCCGCCAACATGATGCACGATCTGCTCGGCACGGTGAACGACGAGGGGGCGGACATCTTGTGTATGATTTGCCCGACGTGCTTCGGGCAGTTCGATCACGGGCAGATGAAGGTGTCCAAGCAGTTTGGCGAGGACTTCCGCACGGCGCCAATCTACTACTTCCAGCTATTGGCCTTTGCCCAGGGCGTGCCGTATGACAAGCTGGGTTTCGAGCGGCAGCGCTTCAAGCCGGAGTGTCTGCGCCGCTTTGAAGACTCCGCCTCCGTGCAAGCCTGACCCGATGCGAAATCGCGAACCGGTCGATCAGGCTGAGGCCCCAACGGCTGCAGAGCCTCTTTCGGTTGACCGCCGACGTCAGCCACGGGGGTGCTAGTGCTCCGGCACACATGAAACTGCGGGTTGCCGAGGGCGCTTCCGGAACCGAGCCGCGACTGTAAGGGAGCGGAGACGCAGGGAATAGCGCCTGGGGCGTAACCGCTTCCTGACGGGCGCGGCTCGGACAACCCGCAGGAAACAGTGTGTGGTGCTCTCGCACGTGGTTGACTACTTGCTATAATGCCGCGTGGGGGTTAATCTCACGCGGCTGTGCAGGAATCGGGTGGAGTTTACGGGCGATCCAAGGCGCGGGCGCCACCTACTCTAGCGCTTCCAGTGGTCTCGTAGCGTCCGACAGCCAAGAACCTCCGGGGAACCCTCGGGGTTTGAACGCTGCATCAAAACAGAACTTGTTCTAACACACGTACAGGAAATGTCAGAAACAATCACCGGAGCACTCGAACTGTTGGAGAACGGCGGCGGATACCTGCGCGTGCCCGAGGTGAACTACGCCGTGCGGGGAAGCGACGTATTCGTTCCGGCCAATCTCTGTCGGTCGTTGCGGCTGCGCGGCGGAGAGACCATTGTCGGCACCGTGCGCCGAGCAAGCGGCAAACGTCGCGGTCGCTCGGAACTGGCCCAGGCGGACTCGATCAATGGCCGTAGCGTGGACGATCACATCGAGGTGGTCCCGTTGGAGGACCTTACGGCGATCGATCCGCAGGAGGTGATCCGTCTGGAAACACCCGATGGATCTGAATCCATGCGGGTGATCGATCTGCTGGTGCCGATCGGTTTCGGCCAGCGCGGTCTCATCGTGGCGCCGCCGCGCACCGGCAAGACCGTTCTGCTGCAGCAGATGGCCAACGGCGTAGCCGCCAACCACCCGCACGCCCGCCTGATGATGTTGTTGGTGGACGAGCGCCCCGAGGAGGTCACGGAGATGCGACGTAGCGTCCACGGCGACGTCGTGTTCAGCAACAACGACCGCGATGCCGCCAGTCACGTCCGCATCGCGCGCCTGACCATCGAAAGGGCGCGGCGCCACGTCGAAGCCGGTGAAGACGTGGTGGTGTTTCTCGATTCGCTCACCCGACTGGGGCGCGCGTTTAACTCGATCATCCGCGGGGCCGGGCGGATCATGTCCGGAGGGCTGGATACACGCGCCCTGGCGGAGCCCAAGGCCATCTTCGGGGCGGCTCGCAAGGTGGAAGGCGGCGGATCGCTGACCATCATTGCCACGGCGCTCATCGACACCGGAAGCCGCATGGACGAAGTCATTTTCAATGAGTTCAAAGGCACCGGAAACATGGAGATCGTGCTCTCGCGCAACATGGCCAACATGCGCCTCTGGCCGGCCATTGATCTCGAACAGTCCGGCACGCGCAAGGAAGAGAAGCTCCTGACGCCCGAGCAATTGGCGGTCTCCAATCACCTGCGCCGCACGTTGCACGGCAAAGGCGACCTGCGCTCCATGGAGACGCTACTCGAGGCGCTCCGCAAGCATCCCGACAACGCCTCGTTCGTCGCTTCGCGGGCGAAGACCGCCTGACAAAACCGCTCTGGTGCAATTTCCAATAAGGTACTGGCACTTCACCCGCGCCGTTTCGAGCCCGCGAACCCTGGAACCGGTATCAGGACGTGGTTTTGAGCGCGACCGGCACGGGCTGGGCGTGCCATATCTGCTCGGCGTATTCGCGAATGGTGCGATCGCTGGAAAAAATTCCCACGTTCGCGGTGTTCAGAATCGACATGCGTGTCCATAGCGCCGAGTCGCGGTAGGTCCGGCTGACCAGTTCCTGGCACTGGATGTACGAGGCGTAGTCGGCCCGGACCATGTAAGGATCGCCCTCGTGGAGCAGGCGGTCCGTCAGTGGCCGGAACCGCCCCGGCTCGTCAGGGGAGAACGTGCCGTCGGCAATCTGGCAAATGACGGTCCGCAACTCCGGATTGTCGTGGTAGTAGTCCCAGGGGCTGTGCCCGGAAGCTCGGTGCGCCTCGACCTCCTGGGCGGTGAGGCCGAAGATGAAGATGTTCTCGGCACCGACCTCTTCGCGGATTTCGACGTTGGCTCCGTCGAGTGTGCCGATGGTCAAGGCACCGTTGAGCGCGAACTTCATGTTCCCGGTCCCGGACGCCTCCATTCCAGCCGTGGAAATCTGCTGGGACAGCTCCGCCGCGGGGATGATATACTCGGCCAGGCTTACACAGTAGTTCTCCAGGAAGTGTATTCTCAGGCGCCCGGCGACTTCGGGATCGTTGTTGATCACTTCGCCGACGGCGTTTGCCAGCCTGATGAGCAGTTTGGCGTGGTAATACCCCGGTGCGGCCTTGCCGGCCAGGAGCACCGTGCGCGGGACGAAGTTGTCGTCATTCCCGTCTTTGATCCGATTGTAGAGCGTGATGGCGTGGAGGATGTTCAGCAGTTGTCGCTTGTAGTCGTGAATGCGCTTCACCTGGCAGTCGAACATCGTGTCGGGATCGAGAATCACGCCCTGTTTTCTGTGAATGTAGGAGGCCAAGCGGTCTTTGTTGAGCCGCTTGATCTCGCGCCATCGCGCCTGAAATTCCGCATCGTCCGCCATCGGGGCAAGCTGACGAAGCTGGTCAAGGTCTTTCGCCCATCCGTCGCCGATCGCCTCGGTGATGAGGTAGGCCAGCGGTGAGTTTGCCTTCTTGAGCCAGCGCCGCGGCGTGATCCCGTTGGTCTTGTTGTTGAAGCGGTCGGGGTGGAACTCGTGGAAATCCCGCAGGACGCGGCGAGTCAGAATACGCGTGTGCAGCGCGGAGACCCCGTTGACGGAGTGGCTGCCGACGATCGCCAGATGGGCCATCCGTACCCTTGGTTCGTGCCCCTCTTCGATCAGGGACATACGCTTCAGTCGCTCGCCGTCTTGGGGATATCGCCGGGAGACCTCGTCGAGGAACCGCCGGTTGATCTCGTAGATGATCTGCAGGTGCCTGGGCAGTAGGTTCCCCATCAGGGAGACGGGCCAGGTCTCCATGGCTTCGGGCAACACCGTGTGGTTGGTGTAGGCGAAGGTGCGCACGGTGATGTCCCAGGCCTCATCCCACGCCAAGTCTTCGCGATCCATAAGAAGCCGCATCAGTTCGGGAATGGCCAAGGCGGGGTGCGTGTCGTTGAGTTGGATGGCGACGCGTTCGGGCAGCAGGTGCCAGTCGTCATGTTGTGCAGCGAAGCAATCGAGGATGTCCTGGAGCGAAGCGGACACGAGCAAGTATTCCTGCTGGAGACGAAGCTCCATTCCCTGGGCGAAGTCGTCCTTGGGATATAGGACTTTCGTTATGTTCTCGGCTCGCGACTTGCTCTCGCAGGCGCGGGCGTAGTCGCCGTGATTGAAGTAGTCCAGATCGAACTCGCGCGTCGATTTGGCGGAGAACAGGCGGAGCGTGTTCACCGTGTGGTTACGATAGCCGGGCACGGGCATGTCATACGGCAGCGCCAGCACGTCGTGGGTGTCTACCCAGCGGTCCCGGCGGCGCCCATCCTGGTCGGTGTAGGATTCCACACGCCCGTAGAAATGCACCGGAAAGGTGTGCTCGGGGCGAGCGATCTCCCAGGAGTTGCCCAACCGAAGCCAATCGTCGGGCTCCTCGATCTGCCGCCCCTCGCGGATGCGCTGGTGGAACATGCCGTAATCGTAGCGGATGCCGTAACCGTAGCCCGGAAGCTGCAGCGTAGCCATCGAATCCAGAAAGCAGGCCGCCAGGCGTCCGAGCCCGCCGTTGCCCAGGGCGGCTTCCTCCTCTACATCGCGGATGTCCTCCAGGTCGTAGCCCAGTTCATACAAAGCCTGGTAGCATTCGTCGTACAGTTCGAGGTTGATCAGACTGTTTCCGAGCGTCCGCCCGATAAGAAACTCCAGCGACAGGTAATAGACCCGTTTTGTGTCTGGATTGTCGTGGTAGGCCCGGTTGGTTGTGATCCAACGTTCTATGAGCCGGTCGCGCACCGTCATTGCCAAAGCCACGTACAGATCGCGCTTTGTCGCAGAACCGGGAATCTTGGCCTGGGTATACGCCACATGGTTGAGAAACGATCGCTTGAGGGAATCGACGTCGAGGTCCCGACGTGGATCGCGCGTTAGGGTTGTGGACGGTTTGGTATCGAGCACGGTCATGGTTGACGGCCTCCCGGACGCACGTTACTGGCAGCGTTGCTCGCAGGGCCTGTGCCTGATTATCACTGTTCTTATCGGTTTTCCGACGTGGATGGGTCAACTCGTGTTGCTTCAGTTTGACGGATTTCGCGCCGTCTGCAGCGGCCGGCGGCCCCACCCGCCGAACGGCTACGTGACGCAGACCGCTGCGAAGGAGGGGCGACTGGAAACAGCACGATGGCGCGCGAACGAGGGCGGGCTTGGCAGCATCTCGGAATCGCACCGCGGAACCAGCGGAACCCAAGGAGTAGATCCAGTCTATTGGGGAGCTGTCAGGTTCATGTCACCCAGGTCCATTTGGCGAACACCGCCGCCGCTGCTGAAGCCGACCAACGTGGCGCCCGGCTCGACCAGGTAGAGCAAAACGTACGTGTCGGCGCGATCGATGTGGCCCTGCCGGAGTCTCGCCCAGGGCTGCACGCCGCGGCCGGTCACCTCGGCGTACTCGGGGTAGTACTGGATCTCCACGTAGGGCGTGAAACCCATTTTCGCGATCACGTACGCTCCCACGGGGAGGTACCGACGACCGCTGTTGTCGATCACGGTATACTGCTTGACACTTCTGACAGCCAGATTCAGCACTGTTCCGGGTAGGCTGCGCGGTTTGAGGCTTTCGACGCTCAGGTGGAGCAAGCGTTTCTCCGAGGGAACCTCGAACTTGGACACCGGTGGGAGTCGCCGGGGTGTTCCCTGCCGGTCGAACTCGCCGTAGATGTGCCCGAGCCTGAGCGCCTGCCCCGTGAGTTCGGCGTCGCCGCCCTGATAGCTCGTCATCGTCAACCCACCGGGGAAGCCCTCACCGAAGAACGAGCCGGTGACGGCGACGCCCGAGACTCTTCCGCCACCGCCGGACGGCTGCCCCAAATCGGCCGCTGCACCGGCTGCACCGGCGCCCGCGCTGGCGATGGTGCCCGACGCGGCGCCGAGTCTGACCGCGGCCCGCGCCCCGCTTTTGTACTCGACGAAGCGCGGCGTGAAATCCTTCGGCACCTCGAAGGCGACGTCCACCAGCGTGCCGTTCGGAGCAAGCAACTCGCTCAGGAGAGAAGAGGAAGACTTTCTGTCTTTCCGCTCGTAGATCATCCGCGGAACGCTGTCGGGGTCGTCCTGATCGGCGCGGGGCTTGTCGGATACCGCGATCGCATGATACTGCTTCGGCTGGTCACCGCAGTCGCCCACCAGTCTGACCTGGAAGAGCGTAAAGCGGTGCTTCTTGTCCTCGTCCTGGGCACCGGGCTTGAGTGTCATCCGCACCCTGATGAACTTGTTTCCGTCACTGGCCTGCTTGGGCTCATCGTACGTGGGCTCGGCGTCGCGATTGCGGGCGACGGTCAGGCGGTGGACGGTGCTCTCCTCCCACGCCCTGACAAAGCGCATGGAACCCGGAGGCGCGAGACGGCGTACGCCGCGGCACAGCTTATCCTGCTGGGGCAGGACCCCCTCGATCCAGCCGACTTCGGTCACAAAATCGGGGTGTGTCCGAGAGAAAGACTCCTCCCCGCTGAACAAACCGTCCGAGAACATCGATGCCAGCTTCACGGCGAACCGATCCGGCTTGAGCCAGAGTTCGTGCTGATCTTGCGTGGGGTCCTCGCGATCCACCCGTGCGAAGCTGAGAACGTGGTTGCCGAAGGGGATGAGTTGGAGAGAAATGGCCAGCATGCCCACCATGATGTAGGCGGCGACGATCCCGAACGCCACCCCCCCCACCTTGTCGACGATAAGGGGAAGCAGACAGGCACGGTGCACGAGTTTGTCCAGCACCACCCGCAGAATGAACAGCGGCACCGCGAACATGCCTAGAAGCGACAGGCCCAAGGCGTAGTCCGGTTTGAACTGGGCCAGCACGTTCGCCGCCATGTACTCGAAGGTGGCGAAGGCCAGAACCGCACAGAGCAGACACAGAACCGCGCTGAGCAGGGCGCTGAACAGTCCCTGAATGGTTTGGAAGTAGGCGATGGCCAACAGCAGCAGAAGAAGAATCAGGGATAGCCACATCGCGCACCTCCTCTTATTACTGGCTATTCACGCGGAGTCCACGGAGGATTTCGTTGAGACTCGTGGTGCCGTCAATCACCTTCAAAAGTCCTTCCTCCTGAAGGTAATGCATTCGGTTCTTGCGTGCCTGGGCCTTGATCGCCTTCATCGGCGCCCCCTCGGAAATCAGGGCCAGCGTGCTCTTGTCCATCTCGAGCACCTCGAACACACCGACCCGTCCGAGATAGCCGCTGCCCCGGCAAGTCTGGCAGATGATCTCGCGCCCGCGCTTGTCGGTGATCGGTTCGGTGGGTTGGCGGTAGAACGTGTCGATCTTGTCGACGGGCAGATTCGCCTTGCGCAGGAGTTTTTCGTCGGGACGATACGACTGGCGGCAGGTCGAGCACAGAACACGAACCAATCGTTGGTTGATCACGCCGCGCAGCGCCTTGACCACCGACGGCGGGTCCTCCACGAGGGCCAAAAAGCGGGCGAGGGCATCGATGCAACTGTTGGCTTCGATGGCCAAGTAGATCTTCTTGTCGTCGGCGACCGCTTGACAGGCCAACTGCGCGGTCTCACTGTCCTCGCACTCACCGATCAGCATGACATCGGGCTCCCGGCGAAGCACGGTGCGGACTTGCCGGGCGTAGTTGACGTCCGGGTCGTTTCGGTACCGGTGCTGGGTGATGTTGTCCAACTCCAGCAGAGGCACCTTCTCCAAGGTATGCAGGTTCTGCATGAACGCGTCGTGTTCGCGCATCACGGCGTACTGCGTGGTGGTCACCCCGTTCTGCCGGGGTCCACTGAAAATCAGCAGCCCCGTGCGGGCCTTGATGAGCTCGCGCAACGCCTCCAAGCGGGGTTCGGCGAAGCCCAATCCGTCGATCCGCTTGAGCTGCGCGGCCGAGCGCACCCGCAACCGCAGCCTCTCGCCGGCGGTCGACCCGGACGTGGTGACCTCGACGCGAGCCATGTCGGCGCCGTCGGCCAACAACGCCGCCTGCACATGCCCGGTTTGCGGGCGGCGCCGCTCCTCGGGGTCGAGACCCGCCAACTGTTTCATGTACGTGATCACCCGCTCAGCGCCTTCGACCGTCGTGCCTTCGAGCTTCTCCGAGGCCACCCCATCGATGCGGTAGATGACGCGGGCCTTCTCGGTGCCGATGGCAAGGTCCACCTCCGTCGCCCGCCGCCAGAACGCATCAAACAGGAAGTCCTGAACCTCATCGTAGGCTTCGATGTCCGCCGTCTCTTCGGGTCGCTTCACGGACTTGCCGTTCTCGGTGGCGAGAAGAACTCGGATTCCCTTGTCCACTTTCTCCTTCTTTTGCCCCTTGGCGCGCGACACGGTGCGCTTGGCGTGGGACCAGGTGAGCACGCGGGCAGTGTTGACCACACGCCTGTTGCGGTGGAAAACGTACGCCAGCAGACCGCTGCCGCCCAGAAGCACGAAAAACGCCAATCCCAAGAAGAACAAGTTCCCGGGCCAGGGGATGAAAAACAGCACGAGCAACCCGGCAACGCCACCGCTGAACACGATGAGGTTCCACTGCTCCCGCTTGGTCTTTACACGGATGGCATCCCCATCCGCCCATTGGCAGGCAAACGCCCAACCGACGACGCACAGGCCGACGACGGCCAGCTTGACGTAGCTGAAGTAGCCGGCCGGTCCGCTTTGTGTCAGGCTTTGTGCCAACGCGAAAAGTGCAATGTGCATCGTAAGTCCAGCGTCCGTTTACGAGACTAACCAATTATGCCACCGCTGCTCACCGAGATTCCCTTGAGCCGCATCTTGAGCTCCTCCGGGTTGGGCGCATTCTCGTAGGCGATCCTGGCCGTGATCATCTCCGCCTCCACCAACCGCCGCAGGGATTCGGTGAAATCCATCATCCCCTCATGGTAGGAGTTCTTGATAACGCCATTGAGATCTTTGTCGCGGGCCTCGGCGATCAGCTTGCGGACGGTGGAGTTCGCGATCATGATCTCCACTGCGGGAATCCGCGGAACGCCCTCTCGAATACCGGGCAGCAGTTTCTGACAGATGATGGCCTGCAGGTTGAACTCCAGCGAGCTGCGGATCAGCGGTCGGGCCTGTTCGGGGAACAACTCCAAGAGGCGCGAGATCGCCCCCGCGCAACTCGATGCGTGGATCGTCCCGAAGCACAAGTGCCCTGATTCGGCCGCCTGCAACGCCGCCGAGAAGGTGTCTTCGTCCCGCAATTCGCCGATCAATACGACGTCGGGGTCCTGCCGCATCAGGTACTTGAGGGCCTCGTGGAAATCCGCGACGTCCAGCCCGATCTCACGCTGGTTGACAAACGCCTTTATGTCCTCGTAGACAAACTCGATCGGGTCTTCGATGGTGACGATGTGACAGGGCCGCCTTCTGTTGATCTGCTGCAGCATGGAGGCGATCGTGGTGCTCTTGCCGCTACCGGTGATACCGGTCAGCAGAATGAGCCCCTGGCGGAGGTCGGCCAGCCTCTCGAGGATCGGCGGCAGATGCAGCGCTTCGTAATCGAGGATGTCCTTGGGGATCAGGCGGGCAGCCACCGACGCCAATCCACGCTGCCGAAAGACGTTGATGCGGAAACGGGCGTCGCCCACCTGACGGGCGAAGTCGCAGGCACCCTTCTCCTCGAACAAGACCCGCTGGTCCGGGTCCATGATCTCGTACATCATCTCTTCGATGGTCTCATTGCTGATGGGCTCGCCCTGCAACGCCCGGACCACGCCGTCGAGCCGCACGTGCGCCGCGGTTCCCGCTTTGAGATGAAGATCGGAGGCGTTCATCTTCATCACAGAGCGGAAGTACTTGTCAACCCGGGCTTTGTCCGGCGGCTCAGACTTCGCCGTCGGCGTGGCGGAACCGCGATCGTTAACACCCTCATCCGATGAGCCGACGTCTTCCACGGAACCTCCTCGCTGCGTCGCAGCCCCACTATTCTAGTGATTCGGCGGTCTGCATCAAGTCAGGACACAACATGCCGGCGGTGGTATTGCTGCTTGCGGGCGGCTTCGACCGCGCTGCGCAGGAGAACGGCGACGGTGACCGGCCCCACGCCACCGGGGACGGGCGTAATCACCGATGCCACGTCCCGGACCGCCTCGAAATCGACATCGCCCACGATTCGCGGTCTACCGCGATCATCCGTTTCGCCGGGCACACGGTTGATCCCCACGTCGATCACGACCGCCCCGGGCTTGACGTGGTGGGCCTTGACCAACTCCGGAACGCCGGCGGCGGCGATAATCACATCCGCCTGCGGCGTATGCGCCCCAATGTCCGGCGTGTCCACGCAGCATCCGGTCACCGTGGCGTTTTGGGCCAGCAGGGACAGGGCTATCGGACGTCCCGCGACCGGTCCCTGGCCTACGACGCAAACGTGCTTGCCGCGCACCGGGTATTGGGCCTCCGCCAGCATCTCGAGCACCGCCAGCGCCGTACACGGCGCGATGATCGGGCGGTCGTAGAACAACAGCCCGATGTTCGACGGGTTCACGCCTTCCACATCTTTGTAGGGGTCGATGCAGTACTGCATGGTCGGTGTGTGCATCCCCTCCGGCAGGGGCAGATGAAGCATGATCCCGGTTACATCGGGATCGTCGTTGAGTTCCCCAATGCAGCGGCGGAGGTTCTCTTCGCTTGCGTTCGCGGGCAGGGTGTGCAGACGGTGGTCGATCCCCACGTCCGTGCAGCTTGCTTCTTGCGAGCGCGCGTAGAGCTTCCCCGCGGCGGGTTCCCCCACCATGATCGCATGCAAGCGCACGACGATTCCGTCCCGAGCGAGTGCTTCGACCGCGCATCGGGTCTGTTGCTTGATCCGCGCGGCGACGGATCGACCATCAAGGATCAACGCTGCCATGAGTTTCACCTTCATCCACTGTCTGCGCACGCTGGACGAGACAGTCGTTCTCGCGCAGCCAGGTATAGACCACTTCCGCGATCTCGCGATTCGCCCTCGCGTTCGGGTGTCCGTCGAAGGGAGAAACGGCGAGTTCCTGCCAGGTCCGGCCCTTGAAATGCTCAAAACCAAACCCGCTTAGCACGCCGATCTCGTCCAGATACGCGCTCACGATGCGACGAGGCCCTACGAACAGGTCTCGGCGGAGCGTGTCGAAGTGCGGTAGAACATAGACCACCAGAGTGGCACCCTGGGCCGTACAGAGATGTCGCAACTCCAGCAGCATCTCCTGGATTTCGGGCCAGCCGTCTCCGTCGGTGGCGTAGGCGATGCGCGACAGATGATGGAAGTCGGTTCCGGGTATCACGAAACCCCAGGCTTTGAGTTGCATGTTGATGCGTGGCAGGCATCCGTTGAGCGCTATGGAGTTGACTCTGGCCCATTCCAGCACTCTGGCCAAGGGGTGCCGCCGGGTCATCGTCCTGCTCTCTCTGCCCGGAGCTTCGGCTTGCAACGATTCGCCCTGGCGGGACGCACGGCGCGAGGAAGCGGCGTTGTCGGTTGTCTCGGTCCCACCCGCATGGCCGGGACGCAGTTGGTGATGGATGTCGTTGTAGTTGTACATCAGCAGCAGGATACTCGGTTTCACGGCGGGTAGCAGCTCGCGTGCCTGCTGCAGTTGGGTCCACGTGTTTCCGCCCGCGCGGGCGGCGTTGAGCACCGTGGCGGCATCGCCAACCTCGGCACGGATACGTTGTTCCAACAACGTGGACCACAAATCCTCGTGGGGTACGCCGGGCGAGTATGCCATCGAATCACCCAGGACCAGAATGCGTGTTTCCCCGGCGGGAGGCGTGTTCGCACCCTTCTGCAATATCGCCAGGGCAGCCTCGTTGCGGACGTCGGACCCGACCACCTGCTGATTGCCATAACCGACGTAGTCCGCAAGCCGCGCATATCCCTCAAAGATCACCATCCCGAGGAGGACTGCCACCAGGATCAGGGCCAATCGCCTGAGCATGTCGGGGGGACGCGACATCAAGGACCTCTCTAGAACTGGAAGTAAATGAACTCCACGCCACCGGTCGCACCAAACAGAACGAGTGACCCGAGCAACAGAATCGCCACGGGAACGCGAACCAGCACCGAGCTTCTGAACACCACCATCATGTTCCCGCTGCGCGCCTGCAGGATCATCATGATCAGCACGCCGGAAATGAGAAAGAGGGTATCGCGCAGGGCAAAAGCCGGGACCTGCCAATCAAAGCCCGCCAGAGCCTGGCCGAACCCGATCAACTGGGTCATACTCGTCGCCCGAAAGATCGCCCAGCCGCCGAGGGTGAAAAGGAACATGACGAGCATCCACACGAACTTGCTAGGTGCGGTCTTGCACGCCGGGCGCCCCGCGGGCCCGAAAACCAGGCGATACCCGACCAGAAGCATGCCGTGATACGCGCCCCAGGCCACGAAGTTCCATGCGGCCCCGTGCCACAGACCACCAAGCAGCATGGTCAGAGACAGGTTCCGGTACGTCCGATAGGTTCCGCCGCGACTGCCACCCAGCGGTATATAGAGGTAATCGCGCAGCCAGCTCGATAGCGAAACGTGCCAGCGCGTCCAAAAGTCACTCGGGGAGACCGCGAAGTAGGGCAGCTTGAAGTTCTCACACAGCTTGATCCCCAGGAGCATGGCCGATCCGCGGGCGATATCCGTATACGCGGAGAAGTCGCCGTAGATTTGAAAAGCGAAAGCCAATACCCCGACCGCAACGCCACCGGCGGTGGGATTCTCGGCGTCCAGGCAGGTCGCTGCGATGCGGGCGAGGTTGTCCGCGACTACCACCTTCTTGTACAGGCCCCACAGAATCAGATACAACGCGTCCCGTATGTCGCAGTCACGTCGCCTGCGGGGCTCCTGGAGTTGCGGGACCAGGTGACCGGCACGCTCGATCGGACCGGCAACCAATTGCGGGAAGAAGGACACGTAGTTTGCAAAAACCAGTAGATCGGTGACCGGCTTGAGCTTGCCGTAGTACACGTCGATGGTGTAGGCCATCGATTGGAACGTGTAGAAGGAGATGCCCACCGGCAGGATGACTTTCAGAAGCAGAGGGTCAGCCTCCATGCCGATTGCCGACATCAGGCGCACCACGCTGTCGCTGAAGAAGTCGAAGTACTTGAAGACGCCCAGAATCCCGAGGTTCGCGCAGACGCTGAGGGCCACCCAGCGATTGCGCGCGGGGACGCCCGTTTCCAGCGCGCCGAGCTTGCGCCCGACCACATAATCGATGCTGATTGAGATGGCGATGAGGACGAGAAACCGCGCGTCCCACCATCCATAGAAAACCGCGCTGGCGACCAGAAGGAGGTACCCCCGTCCACGGTGCGGCAACAGCCAATACAGAAGCAGAACGGTTGGTAGGAAGATCAGGTATACCCAGGAGTTGAAGGCCATACGGCGTTTCCAGCAAAAGACGGTCGGGGCCGGGTGTCCCCGTTCGTGTCCACCCAGCCGTACCGCTGGGCCTTGGCGCGATAGAATACCAGAATCGGCGGATCGGTGGACCGAGTGCGAGAGAACTTTTTGCCGCAGCTCACGTCGCGACACGAGTCGGCTCTATCGTGCCGCTGGACGCGGTCCGCAACTCCGCGTGGGAACACGACTCCCCGCGCCGTCCACCGGGAGGGAGCGTGCGGACCCCTGCCTCAGGGGCTCATAAACTGTTTTTGAAAGACCTCGAAGTCCGCCAGATCCACGTCGTTGTCATCCCCGATGTCCGCGGCGGCGAAGTCCTTCGCCTCACAGCCCGGTGGAGGGGTTGGATTGTCCGGGCCGTTCATGCACGCGGCAAACACGGCGTAGTCGTCGAGGTCCACGTCGCCGTCCTCGTCGAGGTCTCCCGGGCACGAGCCGGCAGCGGAGATGTCGGACTCGATGTAGGCGCCCGGAACACCGGAGCCTTCAGAAGGACCCACAATGGAGTCGTCAGAGTCAACGTCCAACCAACTGACGTGTATCTCGCCGTCGAACAACAACTCGATTTGGAAGGTGTTGGAACCGGTGGGGCCGAGTTCCGGTACGCCTTCCCAGGTTACCGCGACACGATCGGTGGTCTCCTTCCAGCTCACCGTACCGCCGGCGCTCGGATCAAGGTCGTCAAACAGGGCGGAGACGCGCGGTATGGCGAAATGGGCCTCCAGTGATTCGTCGGCCGTGCCGTCAGGCGTGGTGAACGTCAGGTGGCCGTTGGCATTGACATAGAACGTGCTGTACGAGACGTCGTACAGCAATACGGGTGAGCCAGGCGAGACCAACACCGATCCGTCGTCACTGAGCGTAAGGGGCACGCCCCCGGCCGGGTCGGTCGGCAGAACGGTAATGGGTTCCCCGCAAATGGCGTAGAAGTCGTGCGATCCGTCCGGAACGAGGCGAATGCCGAAGTTGTCCAGGTCAAAGCCGTACTCGAAGTGCTCGGTGAAGTGGTCGAACACGAGTAGCGTGGTGAAGGAGAAGGGCGAACCGAAGCCGCTGTCTCCGCAACCGTTGATGGCCCGGACGTGCCAGTGGTACTGCGTGTCCTGACTCAGTTCGACGTCCGGTGCGACGGTCGTGTCGGTGATGATCGCATGATACACGACACTGTTAAACTCCGAGTCGGTGGCCAGTTCGACCTCGTAGTCCAGGGCCTGCGCCGACGGTTGCCAAACCAGCGTCGGCGTCAGGGAAACGTTGAGGGCTCCATTGGGCGGATCGGTCAGAGTGACTGTCGGCGGGATACTGTTGGACAGCCCCAACTGCACGAACCTCGACCGCTGCGCCGATGTGGACGTGGCTATGATCTCCAGGCTGTAGTCGCCCGGGGCCGCGGAATCGACGTCGCCAATGGTCATCACGGCAGTGAACGGCGGCGGAACACCGTTTGTGCTGAAGCCTACCGTTGTCCCTGACGGAGCACCGTCGACCGTGAGCGTGATCGGCTCGGTGAAGTCGCCGTCCTTACCGATTTCGACCGTGTACACGGCCTCCTGGACCGGAGGCGCGCAAAGGTCTTGCCCGGAGGGGTCCGCACGGAGAGTAAAGCCGTCCTGCATGGGAATGCGCAACGCAGGGTCGCCCAGCAAGTTGTACATTTCGAAGTAATCGCGGGTGACCGGCTCATCGGGTCCGTACATAGCGAGGAGGCGATACAGGGCCGCCTGCCAAGCAGGGCTTATCTGGCGAAGGTCATCGAGGTAAATGGAATCGAAGAAGAACTTCTCGAGATTGGACGTCTCCGGCCAACCGGGATTGATGACATACACGTTTTCATCGGCGGCGATGATTGCCGCACAGCCTTTCTCGGGGACGCGGTGCCACCGCTCGATGTACCACGGATCGGTCGAGGACCACCAGGCGCCGACCCAGCACGTGAAACTGAGGACGAAGGGGTACTTCCCCGTGTTGGCCATGTTTTGCACATCGGCGTGCGAAAACTCGGGACCGCTCATCCACTGGTCGTCATAACTGTGTCCGTAAAAAGCGACGTGCACGCATCCCGCGTTGAAGGCGTCGTGTACGTCCTGCGTCGTGGCACCGTACGAGCGCTCGTAGAGTTTATGGCACTCGTAGCCGAGCGGCTCCAGATGCGTATCGATGACCGCATTGTGCGTTGCCTCGTCGCCACTGTTCACATCAGTCCCGGCCAGGAACGCCGCCCGCCTCACGTAGTCGGGATCGGGGAAGACACCGGCCTCGACGAACAAGGTCTTGTCCACAATGTCCTGCAGCTCGCTCACCTGCCGAACCGAGAAGCGCCCGATGGCGGCATCGGGATACCAGTCATCCTCTCCGTCCATGCACGCGTACGGTAGGTCGGTGCCCGCCTCCGAAGCGCCGCCGCCAAACCAGGTCGGAATCATCGTTGATGTTGACGTCGTTTGTGTCCCAAGCGAGTCACCAACCAGCAGAATGGAGCAGGCCTCTGTCGGTGTGTACCAACCGTCGATATAGGCCTTGATCGTGTCCCGCGTCGTTCCGGACGGAACCGAGTACGTCGTGACGTCCAAGCCCCGCGCCGTTCGAGCCCCAGCCAATTGCGTAATGGGAGCGGACGAGGCGTAGTCCTCGGGAACAACGATCAGGTAGTTGCCTGAATCTCGGCTGACCGGACCGGTCGGCTGCGGATTCAGGAGAACGCCGTTCAGCGGGCCCACAGGTCCCAGACCACCGACCCCGCCACGGGCACCGTGGAAGCGGAGGGTGACACGCATGTTGGGCCACACGGTCAGCACGCCGCCAACGGCATCATAGGCCACCGAACGAACTTCCAGCAGGCAAACCCGCCGCCCGCGTACCATCCCCGCTTCCGTAATCGCGACGCGATCGCTCGGCAACCTCCCTTTGGCGGCATAGGCCGCTTCCTCGTAACAAAACGGTGCCGCCTCTCGGGCGCCCGGCACCATGCGAATCGGCGCCTGCGCGGGCATCACTCGACCGGCGAAGCCGGCCGCCGGCAAATCGATGATCCGGGATCGACCTTCATCGACCTCCATACGGATGGTGGCACCCGGCGGAACGAGCAGTAGCTCGCGCACTACCGGAAGCGCGGGCGTCCCCACCGCACCAGCCAGAGGGGTCTCGGGACAACCTACAGTGACAAACGTGCCCTCTTTGGTCGTATGGGGGGAAAGCTCCAAGCCCGCCACGGCAACGCGAACCGCCAGCCCGGAATCGTTGTGCCAATCCACGATAACTTGCGGAGCCTGCGGCGGTACGCTCACACCCGCGCCCATCTTGCCGTCTGGCGTGACCGGAACCCAAGTGCCTGCAGTAGCGCTGGAAACCACGGTGGCGAGCAGCATCGTCGCGACACGCCCCCAACCCAATGCTCGAAAACCCGCCTCTGTGACTCGCATTTGGAATCCTCCTCCGTCTGTATTCAGCAGTTAACAATGATCCTGGGCCGACGCCGGCTCTCCCCTCTTCACCCGCTACGATCCGGTGAACACATCCTGAAAGATGCTAAAGTCCGCCAGGTCCACATCGTTGTCGTTCTCGATGTCCGCCGCCGCAAAATCGTCCGCCGTGCAACCCCCAGGCGGGGTCGGATTGTCCGGACCGTTCATGCAATCGGCAAACACCGCGTAATCGCCCAGGTCCACGTCGCCGTCATCGTCGATGTCGCCCGCCGTGCTGGGGCAGTCTGCGTAGTAGTCGTGCACCTTCGGCGTGGTGTACGTCAGCAAAAGCCCCTCGGGATCGACACCTTCAAGGCTGTCCTTGCCCCCGAAGAACCACTCCCCCGCCAAGAACACGCCGTCATTGCCGGAGTTGTACGCCGCCCGGCGGTACGAGTACCCGTCCCCGTAGGCCCACGCGCCGCCGCTGATGCCGAACTCGCCGTAGATGTCCAGCAGGTTCGAGCCGTCGGCGGTGTCGGTCAGGATGTACCGGTCGTTGCCGTCGCCAAAAACCACGTCGTCGACCTCCAGGTCGGCGCTGAAGCCGTACACGATGTCGAAGGCACCACTGCAGGAACCCGCGTCCGTCGCGTTGATCACGTAGGACTGACCGGAGAGAATCGTGACACCCGAGAGGTCCACGTCGACGATCACGTCACTGCTGAAATCCATCTGCACGATGATGCCGCCCTCTTTGAAGGTGAAGTTGTGCAGGCCGGTGTTGGTGATCTCGACGTACCTCGGGCAACTCCCGCTCAGGGTCCCATCGACGATCTCGCTGAGGATCAGGCAGTCGGGCTCAAAGACGGCGCAGGGGTCCGGATCGCAGCCGGTGTCGTCGCCCTGGTACTCGCCGGTGGCGCCGAGGCACTCGCTTTCGGTCACGACCGTGCAAACCTCGTCGATGCAGCAGGCGCCGTACACGAGGCATGGCCCCGACGCGGACAGGTCGGATTCGATGAAATCGCCGGGCAAGTCGTTGCCGGCGGAGATGCCCTCGATAGAGTCATTGCAGGTGATGCCGACCCAAGTAATGTGGAGCTCGCCGTTGAAAAACATCTCGATCTGGAACGTGTTGGACCCGCCGACCGATAGCTCCGGAACACCCTCCCAACTGACCGCGACGCGATCGGCGGTCTCTTTCCAACTCACCGTCCCACCGTTGTGCGGGGCCAGGTCGTCGAACAGTCCGGAGATGCGCGGTTGCTGGAAGTGGTGCTCTAATGACTCGGTCCACTCCGAGTCTGCACCGTTGAACGTGATGTTGCCGTTGGCGTTTACGTAGAACGAAGAATACGACACGCCATACAGTGAGACATCCACGCTCGGCGTTATCAATTGAGACCCATCGTCCGATAAAGAAAACGATGTGCCGCCGGTCGGATCGGTCGGCAACTCCGCGGCGACCTCACCGCATATCTCGTAGAAGCTGCCCGAGCCGTTCGGGACGAGCACGATGGTGTAATTGTCCAGATCGAACCCACTGGTGAACTGCTCGGTGAAGTAGTCGGCTTGAGCGAGCGTCGTGAAGTCGAACGTCGCCGAGAAGCCGCCGTCACCGCAGCCGTTCGTCGCCCGGACGTGCCAGAAGTACTGCGTCAATGAACCCAGTTGGATGCCCACCGTATGGCTCGTGTCCAAGACCGTCTGACTGTAAACGACGTTGCTGAAGCCTGCGTCGGTCGCTACCTCGAGGTCGTAGCTCAGGGCGCCGGACGCCGGTTGCCATGTAAGTTCCGGCGTCCGCCCGACCTCGGTCGCGCCGTTTGGAGGGCTGAGCAGCGTCACGCCGCCGGGAACGTCGTTCGAGATGTTCAATCCCACACCGATTGACCGCTGCTTCGACACCGACGTGCCGGTGACAACGATGGTGTATTCACCGACCATCGCTCCGGTAAGGCTGCCGACCGTCATCACCGAAGTGAAGGGGGGCGCGATGCCGTTGGTACTGAAGGCCACCGTGGCGCCGGTCGGCTCGTCATCGGCTGTGAGAGTGATCGACTCACTGAAATCGCCCAACTGCTCGACCTCGATCGTGTAGACCGCCTCGTCAGCAGGCGGGCAGCACAGGTCCTGTGAAGGCGGCGTGGGGTCCAGCGCGAATCCGTCCGGTTGCGGCAAAAGCAAGGCCGGGTCGCCCAGCAGGTTGTACAGCTCGAAGAAGTTCCGCTTGATGTCCTCAGAGCCGGTGAAATCCGTAAGGAAGTGACGCAACCCCGTCTGCCACGCCGGCCCTACCTCCCAAACATCGCCCTCGAAGAAGGCCCGGAAGAAGGACTTCTCCAGGACCGTAGACGGCTCCCACGCTTCGGCGCTGCCCCAATAGATGTAGTCCGAAGGGAAGATCACCGCCGCGGCCCCCTTGTTCGCCTCGCGGAGCCACGTCTCGCCGAAGCACTCACTCAGGCTGAACTTGCCCACGTTGCAACTGAAGCTCCAGGCAACGCCGTACAGACCGTCGTTCGTCAAGGCCTGCACGTCGCCCTGGCCGAACGACGGATCCCACCATCCGGTCGATCCGCTATGACCGTAGTAGCCAACCCATAGGCACCCATCGTTCACCGCGTCGGCCACATCCTGAGTGACCGCGCCCTGGGAGGAGTAGAGCTTGATGCCTGTATAACCGTTCGGGGTGAAGTAGGTGTCGATGACCCAATCATGCGTGGGCTCAGCCATACCGTACGTACTCGGGTTGGCCAGGAACGCGCCGCGCGTGACGTACGCCGGGTCGGAGAAGACACCGGCCTCGACGAACAGGGTCTTGTCCACCACGGTTTGCAGCTCGCCGAGCGAACTGACCGAAAAACGCCCGATGGCGATGTCGGGATGCCAATCGTCACCCGCGTCCATGCACGCGTACGGCAGATCGGTGACGCAATGCTTGCTGCCCCCACCGGTCCAGTGCGGAATCGTGGTGGCCGTGGCACTGACCGAACCGCCGGTGTCCCCCACGAGCAGGATGTAGTCCGGCGCGTCTTGCGTGCCCCACAGGCCCTCGATGTGGGTTTTGATCGCCTCCTTGCTCGTGCCCGACGGTACGACGTACGTGTCAACATCGAAGCCCGCAGTCGCCTTGGCCCCGGCGA
>Ga0190284_1000307_pt1 | contig 31860 bp, 39 predicted proteins | sample 48691812_MG_FD_161668 | JGI IMG/M metagenome (GOLD analysis project Ga0190284, IMG submission 161668) | Hydrothermal vent microbial mat bacterial communities from Southern Trench, Guaymas Basin, Mexico - 4869-18-1-2_MG | ecosystem: Environmental > Aquatic > Marine > Hydrothermal vents >...
GTCCAGATAACGTATGCTATCGGCGTAATCAAGCCAGCCGTAAGCAGTTACGCTTGCTAGATGGTTGCGGAAATCGATAGTAACCTCATCTAGGGCTATTTTCCCACCCCAGTAACCCTCAATATGCAAAAACAATATATCGCCAAGCGCCTTTGCGGTCTCCCACTGTGCCTGGTCTATCGTCAGGGATACCGATCCGCTATCTATAGCGCCTTCCCCTACACTCCCCCCGTGATTTATAGATATGTTCTTTTCTACATATTTGTCAATCACCACGAACCTGGTTAAATCGCTGGCGTCCAACACCCTAATCGTTACTATGTTGCTAATATTTCCCATAACGCCTACCATGCCTACGCATACTTTTAGACAGCTCTTTTGTGAACTTCTGCATTGCAATTTGGGAATCACTCAATAAAATCGGATTATTAATGTTAATGTTCTGGTTTTGGTTGCCAACGCCCATTTTTACCAACATTTCGCGCACGCCTGATAACGCCTGGGGATTGTCCAGTGGAATTGCCAATTCTCTGCCCGCCTCTCCGATCTGTGCTGTAATCCCGCCGGGGGTCGCTACTAGACCGCCTTGGGCAAGTTTTGAGAATGCGCCTTTGGCTACACCTGCCGCAAGATAAAAGGGTATAAATTGCGCGCTTGCCGCCAACGCCGCGCCCGCGGTAGCAAAAATCCCAGCGGGGAAACCTAATGTCTTTATTGCATCTTTTGCAGCGCTTGCCATCGCCTCTGTTCTCATCATATCGATGACACCAATCAATGCACTATACATCATATCGCCCAGACCAGTGAAGAAATCCCTAAAATTCACACTGGAATCGGCGATCCATTGCCCCGTTGTTTCGCCAAGTGAAGTAAAAACAGTAGCATACGCACCCGACCAAGATTCTAATCCCGCTTGGATTTTATCTTGCATTGCCTGTGTAGCTTCTGCCCTCTTATTCTCTCCGTCGTTCTCTATTTTTGCAATGTCCTTTTGGTGTGCTTTTGTTAATTGTTTTTTCTTGTTTTGATAGCTTTTAAGCCCTTTTATATTGTCTTTTTGGAATTTGTCTAGTCTTTTCTTGGCAGCTTTCAGCTGGAGCGCAGCCTGCTTTAGACCCTTTTTGTCACCAGCTTTTTTGAATGCGTCCCGCTTCTTAGTCCATTCTTTTATATCTTTTAGAAATACTTTCTCGGCTTCTGAAGTTATACCCTTGAGTTCCCTTGCTTTATTCTTTTCTATCACTAGCTCAAGCGAAGCGGAAACCAAAAGGAAATCTGTCTTCTCTTTATTGATTTCTTTATTCTTTTTTGCATAATCCTCAAGAGACATTTTCCCCTTGTCAAATTCTGTATCAAGCTCGTCTTGCGCTTTTTTCCACGCTTTGTTTTTGGCAGCAAGCGCCTTTTCAGACGTATCTTGATGAGCTTCAAGAATTAAGTCATATCGTTCATTTATTTCTTCAACGCGTTCCAATTCCTCCTGTGAGAGTCCTGGCGCTTGCATAGATCCGCCACCGCCACCGCCACCGTTACTTTTTTGCTGTGAAGGGCCTCCGCCTGTTCTTTTGGGTGGTTTTTTTGTTGTTCTCCCCGTTACGGTTTCATCGGCGAGTCCTTGTGTATAATTTACACCGGATTGCGTTGTAATGATTATGCTGCCATCCTTGCCGACTGTTTTCCATTCGTTTGGTTTTCCAGTTGGCAAGCTTACTTGTCCCTCGCTATACTTGTTTTCTAACTCTTTACTCTTTAATTCTTTAACTCTCGCCGCCTCTTTTTGCAGACGGGCTGCCTCTCTAGCCGCTTCCCTCAATTTGCCAACCAATCCCTGCACAGCGCCCTGTATCCCTGTTATCTGGCTTATCCATGTGCCCGAAAATTTTGCTCCATTAGCTACCATTTCAGCATTCTTAATTTCGCTGCCAACTCCCTGCCAGCCAGCTGCCATATCCTTCATTTTACTTATGGGTTTACTGGCAAAATCTAAATCAGACATATTCATAAGATCAGACTTGTGTTGTTTTAATGCTGCCCTATTTCTATGAATTGCTTGAATTCTTTCATCAGAAGCCTTGACACCTTTTTGCCGCAATACAACCTCCTGTGCTGTCAACCCCTTGAGCACTGCTTCCGTCGCTTCTATTGCGGTTTTGCGATCCGAAAAAGAACGCGTGCCAGTCTCCATATCATCTATCATTTGACTGGCAAATTGCCTGGCGTTTGCAGCATGCTCTTTTTGCTCCTGGGCAAATCGCGCACGTTCTTTTGCTGCTTTTTTTAGTATATCTTCTGTGCTTTTAACAATATTATATAATTTCGTTAACTGGCTCACAGTAAACGTTATCGCTGCCGCTAGCGCCATCATTTTGACCTGCGCACTCAATCCAGCGAAACCCCCCTTAAGATTTTTAAGAGCCTTGCTAGAACCGCCAATATGGGTGTTAAGATTGCGAAATCCCGTGACCATACGAGTTGCCATTCCACCCATCGGACCTAGTGCGGCGCGCATCACAAGCATTTGCACAGCTGCGTTTCGAATTGGTTTGGGAACGGCATCAAAAAGTCCTGTAAGACTTTTTGCTATAGCAGCTATGGGTTTTAAAACTGGAAGAACCGCCTTGCCCAGGTCAGTCAAGATTGCCATGCCTGTCTTTTTTAGCAATTTCAATTGATTTTCTATAGACTCTTTTTGAATTTCAAATGCCCGCTGGGTTTCGCCAGTTTTATCCATACGCGATCTGACTTCTGTTAGCTTTTCGAATTGATTAACCAGCGCCTTGACTGCCTTTTGTGCCCTGATACTAGGAATGATTGCCTTCCAATCTTGTGCCGAAAGATTCGCTGCCTTTAATTTCCCGATTGTCTTTATAATCCCATCAGCCTGGACATCTATAGTAATCCCCAGCTCTTCGAGGCGTTTTTTTGCACCTGTACTAGGAGCGTCTAAAGACAGTATAGCCCGATTCATAGCCGACATTGCCCGCGGTGTTTTTATTCCTGCCAATGTAAGCGTTGCAATGGTTGACATGAGATCTTTTAATGGAATTTTTGCCATATTGGCGCTTGAAACGATTTGCCCGATTGATGACGCCAATTCAGGCATAGTTGTTTTGCCTAACTTTACTGTGTTGAACATTGTATCATAAACGTTTGTCAATTCGCTTGTTTCGAGCTTATACGCGTTAAGAATAGTTGTTCCCAAATCGGCAGCTTCGCGAACTGAAGTCAAACCACCCATAGCAGCATAACTCGCAACCCGAAGCGCCTCAAACATCTGCTCATTCCCATGCCCTGCGGACTGCAGATCATACATGCCCGCGGTTAGGTCCCCAAAATCAATAGGAATATCAGACATTGCCCGCAGTTTCTTTTCCATTCGCGGTAGAGTTCTCGCCGCGGTCTCATCCATGAGGGTAGCAACATCGCGCAGTCCAGTATCCAGCTCGGTCAGCCCGCTAATTAATTGACTGGCAAATGGGATCGCATTAAGCGCAAGCATCGCGCCCTGGATATTCTGCAATCCGCCTACGGAAGATTGTATTTTTTGCTGACTCTCAGCCGAGTCAACCGAAATCTTAATCTTAATGTGGTTTTCTGCCATGCCCCCCCCCCCTTACTTGACTTATTCTCCGCTAAAAACCTTCACCAATATATCAATAACAGTATTAACAGGGTTCGCCTTATATTTTTCAATCTGTCTATCTATTCCATATTGATATAATAAAGTCAACCTGGTCAAAGGCTGGATTGTTATGTATTCCCAGCTCCAGCCATATTCGGCGATTAGCGCTTCTAACATCTCAATCGTTCTGTCAACTACGATCATTTCCCACTCCACAGGGTCTATTACTTTTTTTTTCCCTCTTTTTGATTTGTGAAATGTCGCCCGAAAAAAGCAGCATCCGTAAAAAGGTCAACACAGTTTTTTTCGATTTCATCTCGAATCGCGCTGATCCCATAATCCTCAATTAACGTTGCCCAAAAAAGCGCAGATAATCTCTCAATCACTGGAGTTGGCTTTGGTTCGCTATGCTCATCCTGTCGTAGATATATATAGAGCAACCGCTGAAAGATAGACACGAAATGATTAGATTCCTGTTCCGTTAGATCTATTTTGCCGCGCCCCCGATCCTTTATGGAATCAAAAATCATGCCAATTTCTGTTAGCAAGCCCAGTTGCTGCATTAGAAAAAACCCGCGGTAATTCAAACAATGGAACTCTAAATCCAAAAAAGTAAAGGTCTCCCTGATGCTTGCTTCGGCATTCTTGACAACCTGGAGATACTTGGCATTGTTAATTTTTTTCGCCTTCGTTTCGTTCATTTCTACACTCCTGTCTCAGTGTTTAAAAAATCGTCAAAAAACCTCGTTTTTAACCCGCTCTGTCAGCGAGTCTGTGAAAAAACCGCTTCAAACCCGCATGGTTGCGTTGTTTAAAGCAAGACAACGGTATACTGTCATCTCTCAAGTCCCCAATCACGATATACCGTCATCTCTCGCCGACCCGCTCTGTAGGCGAATAGCTTGGCAACCAACATTTTCTGCCCTTGTAACTGACTGTCTTTCAACACGTTACACTCGCTTCATTTTTTTATTTTTACGCAACTTTTTTCCTCTTTTTTTTCATTCGCAAACCACGCTATAGCGTCGTTTCGGCGTCCATTCTAAGCGCACAAAAAGATTTTTTAATAGCATAGCATCAAAAAACATTTTTCTTGTTTCCCGTGCGTTTTAGACGCCCTCTACGCCGTTTTTTTGTTTGGCATGGTTTTTGTTCGCCTTTTTCGTTGGCACAGTTCTTGCTTAGTAAGGCTTGGCAATTCCAGAAGTTACTGAATCCCACGTGCTATCGTCTCCGCTCGTTCCATCGCTCCTGGGATAGAGCAACACTTTTAGAGTCAGCGGTTTCTGAAAAGTATGCGCCGAAATGTCAACGCTACTTTTCTCAGAAATAAAACAGCGATATAAACTGTAAAGCGTTATCGTATCTTTTCCGCCCGCGGTCCTGCCATACGATGTTATGTTGAGTTTTATTAATCCAGGCAGATCATCTAGCTTATGTGTGATCTGGATATTGTCAGTTCCCGCGACAGCATAAAGATAAGTAGCCTGACATTGAGTCAAAGTTTCCGCCGCTGCAAATGTAACCACCGCGCCAGCTAGACTATACGATTCTCCCACCACTTCGCTGCCAACCGCCACCTCTTTATATCTTATATATTCGCGAGTTCCTGCAACATGCTTGTCCACAATTAATACGCAATCCAAAGACGGCGGATTTGCGAGTGTAAATGTTGGCGGCGCCCCTGCGGGAGTTATTGTTTCTGGTTTTGTAATCTCGTAACCAGCTACCGCGCCAACTGTCGCGCCTGAAAGAAGTGCCTCGATATCCGGCGAAACGCCAAAAAGTGAAATCGTAGCCTCCTCCTCTAGATGCATGGTAACACCTGGAATCGTATTTCGCAAATTGACTGTGCTTTCGTCAGTTATTGTTTTCTGTTTCGAGCCAATTTTTAAATCTTTAACCTGATAAGCTCCATAAAAAATATTCCCGTCTATGTCCTTGATTCCGCAGATCGGAAATCTGCCATACTCGGTTATTGGTGTTCCTCTGCTTACGCCCATTTTTCACTCCTTTTTTTACTACTTACGCCAGGTTTTACTAGCAGTAGCACGGTAGTTTATATCAAATTCTGTATGTCTTTCTACTTTTGCTTGCCCTTTATATGTTAATGTCACATAACCACACTCCATACTGGGATTATAACAGTCGAGAACGTTGGAAGGCAAAAATCCGGATAACAAATCAAAAAGCACGCCAGCCCGAAGTGAATCTTGCATACTTTCCTCTGCGCGATCAATTATACGATTGACCAATGTTAACCTAACCGTGATCTCAAGAAACCCTTCCTCTGTTTTCTCGGCGCATTTCCAAATCGCCATATATAGCCCAATTGGAGCTGGTATGCTCATGTCGTCATGCACAAAAACCTCAATATCCGCTATATAAGGATAGTCCACAAGTCCTTTATGATTATCTATCATGGTTTTTATGTCATATCTAACCTGACTTAGTAGGCTATAAACATTTATCATCTATTTATTAGTTTATTTAAGTGTCTTTTAACCATATTAATGACTCTCCGTTCAGATTTTTTATCCGCAATGAAAAAAGGACGCGCTGGAACGCCATGCCCAAATTGATGTTTCTCAGCATAATGTATATATGGCATGCCAATGTTAAGATCTTTCCCCTCTCTTATATATCTCCCAGGCCGAAGCGCTGCCTTACGCATTTCGCCCGTCCTCACCAGTATACTCTTTTTGCCATATCCACTTGCAATTTTCTCAGCTAAATAGCCCGCGCTGAGCGGCGCCCAGTTTTGTTGTTTAAATTGTCGCCTGATAGAGCGCCTGACTTCCAGGTCAACCGTTGACGCAAGAATTTCGAACACTTTTACACCTACCCCCCCCATGAGTCTTTTCATTTTTTCTGAAACCTCAACCAGACCCTCTATTTTTATCATCTCTCTATCCTTGCCGACCCAATTTTTCGCAAATCCGCACCATAGCTATCCCAAGAAACCCGTCCCATCTGGATGCGCGAAGCCATTCTATCCCGTTCACGCATCCGTTTTTTTAAATCTTCCGAGCCGATTAGCATGCTATTCCGATCATGTATCCGCTGCAATAATTCACAAATTGCAACCTGTCTATACATTTCTTGCATAGCATCAGGAGCTGAACCCGCATCCCAAATATCAAAAAACTGTGAGAAGTTGGCATGAAATCTCGCTTTCAAATTCACTTCCGCGAAATCAAGGCAAGACTCTATATCCACATCCGTCCATGCAGTGGTCGCAGCAATCATTTTCAGACGATCGTTAATACTACTAACGGTAACTCCCCACCATGCCATGTTTTATTTTCCCGCTCTCTTTTTTGGCACGATTTTTCTTGAAAAAACCCGTTTTCCCAAAAAAGTCGTATATGTATTCCCTTCCAGCTCCTTGCCATATTTGTTTATTAAATATTTAAGAAACCACTCAATGGCGACCAAAACATAATCCCAGATGTGATCGGGTAAATCCCAACCAATAACAACCTCAACAAAATATTCAAGAACCGAGACTATAAACTCAGCACGCTCTGCTTTGGCAAGGTTTTTGCTAACGCTCCAAACGATCTGAACTAAAGCATAGCCCAATTCCAGCACCATCTTCGCAGACCATTCACCTTTTACGATGCTTTTGATGCTTTTCTCAATCACGGCAAAATGTGCATGGTATTCTGAATACTTTTCCTTGTATTTTTTCAAAACTGCTGCGTTTTTCGCCTCTTTTGACAGGTTTTTTCTTGCCAAGTTCGCTGCCTGCTTAATTTTGTGTAGTTGTAAATTCATTTTTTCAACTCCTTAATAACAGCCATATAAGGCTGATTGTCAAAAAATTCAAACCGAGCTCCCACCCGATCGCCTGCCAAAGCCCCATACGTCCACGCTGCCAGCGCTTCACACGCAGAGGAAAAAATCCGTTATGGCAAAACCAGAAAGATTTTGCACGCCCAAACACTATCTTATAAATGGCTTCTGTGAGGTCAACCAAATTAGCTAGCACAAATCCCCAGATTAGAAAGACAACGCCCTCTACGCGGGTCAGTGTTCCTATCTGTAAGGCTAACACAACGCACAACGCGAGCCAAAGGGGATAATAGTTCACAATTAAATTATAAGCCCGCCTTAGCCATGTCTTTTCCCTACGATACCAGCCACCACGCGGGTAAAATTCTGGATACAGATCGCAAAGGAAATGAGAACAGAACCCCAGTGGGATAAGATAAAGATAGGGATTCTTAACGCCCATTTTGATCAAGACTGCCGCAAAAAGCATGCCAACCGAGCCGTGCATCGTAGTATACATTTACCCTTCCCCTTTACGTCGGATTTTACTCACCACTAGGTCGTCTACGAGCATTTTGACCAATTTCCAGATGATGCGCACAATTAAACGCTTTTTTCCTACCACGACGCGCCCGCCCCTAGCCAATCGCGTTTTTTATACCCAAAATCTACATGCACTCCCCACACATAAGCACCTATACCCATCTTGTCTGAGTAAACTTTACATGCAAAATGTCGTTTCCAAAAGAAATCTACCTCATCCCGAGACAACAAAGCGGTATTTTTCCAAAATTTACGTATATAATTCTTATACTCTCTTAAGCTTCCCTTAATAGGCACAGAATCCATAGCCCGAAATTCCATGTGCTTGCTCTTCTCAGCCCCCCCCACCGCCTGGTTGTTCTCAGGGCTTCGATATCCACTTATGATACGAATCGGGCCAAAACGCAAACGCAAAAACTCAAGGAAAATGAGCGCCTGTAAGCAGTTCCTCCACAGCCTCTGAGGTGGTAGATTATAAACCCTTTGACCCCGAACCAAACATAACTCATGTGCGTTAAAATGCGCTATCTCGTTGTCAGTCAAGAAGTTATCAAGCCCAACATAGGTATCTGGATAAGTTTTAACGCGCATCTTTCTCCTTTCCAGCCCATAATAGATCAACTTTTACCTTCAACCCGCTAATGCACTTTAATTGTTGCTTTATTTCCCGCAAGTTCCGTTCTATATTCAAAAACTTCTCGTTTGCAACGCCTTTTGAACCATTCCCAATAACGCCCGAAGCCTGCAAAAGTAAATAGAGAAGGAGCGTAAAAACCGAGCTCCCACTAGCTGTTGCTATCCCGCGTGCGTTCCCGTTTTTTAACAGATTTCCTACCACGCTTTTCCCCTCTCTCTTTATACTGTTTTTTACCCCTTTTTAGGGAAGGCTTTCGCCCCCCCCCTCCCCTTAGGCTATTTCTTTTGGCACGCATTATTAACTTCCAAAAAAACCGATATAGCTAACCTTAGGCGCGCCGGCCGAATAAAGAACGACGTCAAAAAGCTCCAAGAAAAGCGAATCCAAAATCAGCTCATCATACTGATTCCGCAGCCAATGCGTGGTGAGATCGTTATCCCAAATTAGTGCAGCTCCCGCATCACGCGCAACAATCTGGACACCCAAAGCCACTGCAGAATGCAGTGTAATCACAGCACGGGTCGTCCCCGTAGCGAATTGCAGTATTGTTTTGGTCGCAGCGACAAGCGTTACTTTCGCATTCGCAGTAGAAATTGTCTTTCCGTATAGTTTCCTCGCTGGTGTGCTCATCTGCCCCTCCTTATGGTATAATTTTTAGAGCCTTGACACACATCGGGTTAACCAGGATCGGAATGCCGTAATAACTGATCTGCTCCCAGTATTTATAGGGCTTCTTCTCCCCTGATTTTACCCCACCACCACTATTTACGCCGTAGCCTACCCGACCCGTACTAGGATCAACAACTCGCGCTAATACCCATGCTTTTCGAGAATCCCTAGGCATAAAATAAATCACATTGTCCGTCAAAAATGGAAGACCTGCATGCACTAGCGGCGTTCCGCTGATTTTTCCCCATCTGCCAGCATGTTTTTGCCAATCTAATCCCTGCCAGCCCCTAGGGACTTGTCCTGGACGTCCATACATGAGGTCACTCTTAATCCCCTCATCCATAGCTCCCCAATCACCAGTTATTGCCGTCCGAATCGTCTTGCCCGTTGTATTATTGTAAAATGCAATAACTTCATCAATTCCATTCTCATTTAGCGTATCCAAAATTCCTGCCAAATCACCGTAGACATCAGAACCAGCTGCAAGCCAAGACACAGCAACCGTAGTTAGGATCGTATGTCCAGTTACATTCATATCTACGCCAGGATCTATGGCATCCACGCCTGCAACCTGCGTAATCGTTCCCAAACTTCCCTGCTCAGCAATAGCATGCTCCAGGCGAGCCTCTATAGACCGCTGACAAGCGTTCCTCATCAGCGCTCTTGCCTTCATTTCGCTCAGTGGGTTACCCGCCTCGTCAGTCAGTCCGTTCTGCACCATGTCAGCCTGCGAGAGGCTCTTTTCGATCAACATGGGAAGCGCATTTACCTCTTTTTGACCTGGACGCTGATCGTGTAGCTGCTGTGCATTAGCACCTATGGTAGAGACCCCACCCATCTCACCTTTTTGCATACCTTGAGACACGCCTAGACGTCCCGTAGGATAATTCTTCGCACTTTTTTGAAGGTATTTGAGCAACGGATGGGAACTATAAATTTCTGCAGTATTAAGCGCAAGAACTTCTGGTGTCGCCTTAACTATCGTTTTGCTTAACATTTTTTACCTCCCCCTAAGCCGTAGCTTTTCTGAAATTAGCCCAAACAGGATCGCTCTCGATATTTACATGCCAATTCGCGACCTCCGCAGTATCAATTACCCCTGCCGTGATCGCAGTCGCATCAATATCATTCACACCATCCATTAGCACTTCATATCGCAAAAACCCAACACACACTAGCACATTTGTGTAGACGATATATTTCCCACCACTCAAGGCTAGCGCTAGCAATTTTGGTATGGTTTTTGATCCGCCATAAACCTGTGCAGCTGCAATAACCCCGCTGCTAGTCCTGTCTACCTGGTAGATGCCATCCGCTTCATATCTCTGTTCCCTCAGATTTATACTGCCCACGTTAGACCTCCATTCCCTGTTCGCGCATCGACTTCATTTCATCTGCAGGTGTGGTTTTGCCCGTTTCTTCAGCACTTAGCTGAATTTTTTTGATTGGAAGCGATTTGGCTACTAATTTTCGTTCTTTTATTAAATAAGCTGCAAACTGTAACTTACTTTCTCCCGAAAAAGCAGACAATTTTTTCAACTCGGCTTCTGAAAAATCCCCAGATAAAGTCTTCACTGCCCTATCTATGCTTTTCTTCACAGATTTAGCAGAAAACTCTACGCCCACAGCAGCCTTATCGTCCTCTTTAGGAGCGTCTTTTTCCTCAGGCTCTTTTTCGTCCCTTAAACTTTCCACTGCCTTCTCAAGGACTACAACCCGCTCCGTAAGAGCCTCTACAAGCGCAACAATCTCCTCAAGGGTAGGTTGATCCTCAATCTCTTTTTCTTCGTCCTCTATCGGTATTTCCTTGTCTGGCATAATGCCCCCCTTTTTTTGACTTAATTTATTCAAATCGTATTCCCTTGTTATGTCATTTATCCCCGCATCAGCTGGCGGGACAATCCCCAGCCAATCGCAACACAACAAACGTAACCGCCCATCATATCTGAAGTTACCAATCACCACGCTTCTGTTTGTCCACCGCTTTTTTTTGAAGATCGCATCCCCAACCTTTAGAGGAATGTATTCAACATCTCCATATAATTGATGTCCTGTTTGACTTTTCTCAACATACAACCTGGTGATGAGACCCGCATGCGCAAGCCCACCGCTATGCAGTATATCCTGAGTTCCATGCCCGATCCCCATCGGAACAGTTGCCGTGCTTGCGTTAGCAATGCTTACGAGGTCCTCACGCTCATATACATGTCCGTTATGGGTCCCCGTGCTAAGCAGCGGCAAACGCCCACAAGTCCAATAATCGGCGTGTCTAACAGGCTTGTTCTCTATATTCTCGCGCTGAAAACGCAATTGCCATTTTTGCTCTTTTTCTCCGTGTTCAAAAACCTGCTCAACACCCATAATCGCAGCCCGAAGCGCTTCCTTCGCACTCGCCTGCCTGCTCAGCTCGCTTTCATATAAACTTTTGTATAAACTCTCTGCACTAAATTTCATTTTTGAATGTCTACCTGCTGAAAATGTATTCCATCCTCCAAAACTTCCTCTATTGATACCATACTCAACATACTTCTGCAGCCCGTGTGAAGAGGCGGTCTAATTTCGTCAATGCGGGGATCGTCGTATCTGTAATACCCCCCTGAAAGAGTCTCACAAACATCAGTCTGACGCCTGTCCTCAACCCCAATAAATTCGCATCCTGGAACGAGATCAGCGGGTAAGTATTTTCGCCTATACGCGTCCTGTTCCAGTTCTAGAAAACGCGTAAATTGTGTACTAGACATCGTATTCGCTCTTTGAAGCGAAAATCTCGCGCCGAAAGCCCGTAACTCCGCTGGTGTCAAGCCCTTAGACGCCTTCTCGGCTGCCATGCGCTGGAAATCCGCAGCGCTAGCATAGACAAGGTTTTCGTTCTCACCAAGATAACGCAAAAAATAATCCCTACCAAGACGCTTACCGTCTTGGGTCCGCAACCACGCAGACATCGTTAGCGGGATATCTCCTGCCAGTTCTTCTGTCATCGGAAGCCCGAACCTCATAGCAAGAACCATGCCAACTTGACGCGCAATCCAAAGCCGCATGCAAGTCAAGACTTCAGATAGGCTCTTATTGATTTTTTCCAGAGCGCCAACCTCCGCAAAATAGACAAGCGCTTGCTTTTTCATCCTATCCGCGATCTCAGATTGATAGGGATCCTGTCTTCTCATTTCCTCATAACGGTTCTGAGCCCATTTCCGACCCCTTAACTTTACACTCAATTTCTGCAACTTTTCCACAGGGGGGGTAGGTGCGATTTCAACCACGCTGCCCGCTGGCAATCCCAACGCCATAGAAACAACACCAGCATCAACACGCCAGCCCGCATTTTTCGCTTTCACATAATTATCCATTTTCTCACGCCTACTCACATCAGGCAGCTGCCAGTCTATGGACAGTTTGCTACCCATTATTCCCAGACTCTCCAAATATGGCTTGAAAACCTGAGCTATCAGTTCCTTTTCCAGTATTTTTGCATAACTCGATATAATGTTTTGCATAATTGGTTCTTGTGCTAAAGCTTGCGCATACGTTCCATATTTACTTTCCATGATCAGACTCGTGCTGCCTATGATACCCCGTGCCTGCTGTCGTGCAAATAAATCGATAAGGTCTTGCATTAATGTCGGCTGCACAGACCCCAGAGGGAGAGCACTAGTTTTGAGCCCGTCGGGAATCCCAACGTTGAAAAGCTCCTCTATCCCTGCCATATCCAAAAGATAGCGTTCCTTTTCTGCCTGATCTACCTGTAGATACTCCCCGTCCTTGCCCATTACGCGCTCTGTCATGAGTCGGGGTATAGCCAGCTTTTTAGTGTAAATCTCAGCGGCTTTCTGGACGTTCTGACGGCTTTGGAACGGCTTAAAAATCGGTCTAAAAACAGACATACCCCAAAGACAGCGGGGAAGCGAAACCCCTCGCAAAATCAACAATCTAGAAAGCGGAACGTAGTCAACAGACCGCTCTTTTCCGTCTACTACCACCTCATAAGTCCCCGTCATCTGCTGCCAAACCACGCCAACGGGCTCGTATTCGTCAGTCAATTCAAAACGCGTTGGCGTCGGCAATAGACGCAATCCCTTGCAGATCGGATTCCCCGCTGCATCGGCATCCCAAAGAATCTCACTAAAAGACGTTCCACAGATCAGAGCCCATCTAAACGCGTCTCCAATCCCCGTTAGCAAGTCTCCAGCCGTCTCTAGTAGCCTCTCTATCGCCCCATGAGGTGCACCCCGCACTATCATCCCGCCACTGACAACATAAGAAACCAATAAGTCAATTAAAATTTTGCTTAAAAAATCGTCCTTATACATATCCTCATAAACCGTTTCACCATATTTCACTTGATTCGGGTCAAGCGCTTCCTTCTGCAAATTCTCTGAATCCACGACCTCCACAGATGCCCTGTAAGCCTGCATAGCTGCCAATTTACGCTGTATGGACGGAAAAAACATCCCAACATATTTACTGCGCGTGGTTTTGCCTAAAAGCTTTTGTATGAATTTCACCTAACTACACTATATATTCCCCTTAATCCTGTCAACAGGAGAACACATTTACTCGCGCAGGCGAAACATACTCGCTATGTTTCGATCTCTTCCCTGCCCGCAAATACAGAATCCCCTGCGTAATCGTGTCCACTATATCATCATGCTCACCACGTGGAAACAACAGCAACTCATCAACCGCTTCCGTAAGTCGTTGATTGACAAGGACTTGACCAGATTCAAAAAAGGGCAATACCATGTTAACATAATATATCTTGTTATGCTGCTTACCCACGCCCTTGACAGGTAAATCCCACTGCTCCCTATAGTATTGCACGCCCAGTTTTAGGGTCATCACGTCCTCTATTACCGCTATCTTAAGCAGACGGTGTCGGTCTATTAGCTGCTGACCTAGCATAGCACTCTCCCGCAGACTATCCCAACGCCCACGCAGCATGTCCATAATGTAATAGCAGCCGTCCTTACCCTTGCCGATCACGGTCATAACGGTATAATCCGCGGCTTCACTTTTCCCAGCCGCTATATCCACACTAAGAATTGAATACTCAATGTCCACAGGAACGCTCTCATCGTAAGTCCTTATCCACTCAGGCTTGATCATATACCCCCCTGTGTTATGGGGATTCATTTGATATTGACAGGCAAATATGGCGCTCCCCAGTGCTTGCTTTTTGTCCGCTAGGAATTCGTCAGACAAAATCGCTGGGTATCTGCTCTTACCCTGTTCATTATAGATATCATGAGCGTAATCATTACCAGGCAAGCCTTGTCGCATTAACCTGTGATACTCATCCGCTACATGGTAACGAGTGCCATAATAAAGACGCTGCGACTTCTTCCAATCTACTAGCGTAGGGTATATCGTGGTCGCCAAACGATACCGCAGAGCATCCCTCTGGGCTCTGGTCTGGCTATTCTCATTATCCACTATATCGTCAAGGTCGAGAAACTCAAAATGCTTCTGAGTCCACTGCCCCGTCAAGCCCGCGCCCCAGACCGTCGGCTCGGTCTGCATGCTATCACGCCGCGCTATCGTCCATAATTCCAGATGCTTGCTGCGCTCCGCATCGAAAACGCCTGGAAAGATCGCATTGAGTTTCTTGTTGTTTTCCCATTGATGTCGCACCTGGTCTAATATCATGGCAGCTTGGCGCTCCGTATCCGAGCACAAGCCCTGTCTAGCCAATGGATAGTGTAGCATCCTATAGACCCGTATAGCCGTCCCTAGCACAGTCTTGCCAGAGCCGCGTGCTCCCAGACAGACATAGGCACGGGCATCCCATAGATCATAAAGCATGCGCCTATGTTCAGGATAAAATGTAAACTGCGGAAACAGAACATCCGTCAGAAGCGTCCATAACCCGTCAGGAGCGGTCAGTATGTATTTGGCTAGGGATTCATACCTATTTTTCATTTGGCACTCTCCCTGTCCACTATTTTTACCATGAGCGCCTGTAATTGTTGATCAACCTTAGGGTCGATCACCACAGTGTTCTGGATATTGACGACATCACGCAGGTTCTCGCCCAATCCTGGTGCAAAGAGTCTAAAATACATCTCGATAGCCGCAAGAGCTGCCTTATCGTTGCCTTCTTTAACCACGGTCATTAGACGATCGTAAACGTCTACGATGTCGTCCGCTGCCCGAAGGCTTAAACGCATGGTTGCCATGCTAACGGCGCGCCTGGACTGCTTGAGCCTGATCTCCTGAGCCATGATCTCAATCGTGGGATCGTTAGACAACCAGATACGGAGAGTGCCATAGGAAATCCCCAGCCCCTGCGCAACCTTATTCTGATCGTTTTGCATAGCTAATCCCAATGCGATCCGTTCACGTTCATTTTTCGTCGCCTTTGCCAGATACTGGTTCTTTTCTGCTTTCATGTTTTACCTACCTTTTCCAGGTTTGTGTCTATAAAATCCTGTTTTCACACCTATCCCCCCTATAGCCTAGCCTATACCCCACTGCCCCAAAAACTGCTGCCTAGTAAGGAGAACCACCAAAAAAGAATGCCGACCACTTCCAGAACCTGTTGGCAGCCATAGAGTTACAGGAGAATTTCGCGTAATATGAACACCGAAGTGGCTAGTAAGGTTTTCGGTAGAACCTGTTGGCAGCCAATGAGTTACGCGAATGTGGGCGGCATTTCTCCAAAAACACCAATGTTAGTGTATTTTTATATCGGCTAATAGTCACTTTTAGACAATTCATATTAACCCCCCCTGTGCCATCTTATACACTATATACCATACTAGGTTTACATAATATATTTTACTAGTATTCATGATTTCAGTAGTATGCCATACCAGATTAAATATAACTCTTTACTATGCAAGGACTTAGCCCAGATTTTCTTACTAGCCATTTTTTTATTAAGTCCTTCCCCTAAATCGTTGTATAGCATGGAGTTACACACCGTGGTCGGCATTAATGGTCGGCATTTTCCTTACTAGCCACTTCCCTAAGCCTTTGCACAGCAAGGACATACCCCACCTGGTGAGCTTTTTTGCACCTTTAGAAATCGGGTTCAATAAATTCCTCATTTTCTTGGTCATTTTCCACAATTTCCTTATTCTGGGTTATTTGCACAGTTTTCCAAATTATCCCCATCACGTATTTGGCTCTTTTCCCGTTCATTTGCACTCGTTTTATTCGTGCATTTTTCCCACATTCAAGCAACTTCCTGGTAAACCAGGCAATTTCGATATCCTTAGAAGAATAGCTCCTAAAATCTGCATAGAGATCATCACATGGGATACCTGCGCCTTCGCCGTCCTCGAGATTATCCAGAAACCAGTCTAGCACTGGATTATCCCGACTGAGGGCGATCATGGTATGCTCTTCATTGTCTTCGGGGTTTGCCCAGCCGTTTTTGAGAAGGTCAACATAGCCCGCTAGCGCCTGGTTAAGGATTCCTGGCAGTTCCTTTTTGATTTCCGTGATGATTTTGGTTTCCATGATTTGCTCTTTCTCAGCCCTGAACCGATGTGGGAAATAAATGATCTGAATACGATCCCTCATGGCTTGCTGGCTGAGCAGATACTTGGGTAGCGAGTTTGCAGTGCAAACGATCTTGGCATGGTTTTTGAATTCTGTGGACATAGCATATAAGGCGCGTCCTGTAATTACGTCGCCGCCGACCAGAGCCTTTAGGAGTTCGGTATTTTCCAGGCGCTTGCTAGGCAGCTCAGGGGAAAAACACGTGGTCATGTTATGCAGTCGGATTACTTCGCGCTCCTCTTCCAGCAGCTTATTCAGCGAAACATTCACACAGTTCTTGCCCAATATGGTTTGCATGATATGAACATAGGTGCTCTTGCCCGTTCCAGCGCCGCCGAGCAAGACAAAGAACTTCTGGAATTTCGTGCTTTTCACGAGACACAACCCGAGCAACTGGTTTAAGGCGCGGTTTTTTTGTGAGTTACCCCCAGCCAATCCGTCAACGATCTTGTTATAGTAGTGAGCTTTGGCTCGAGAATTATATTCTATATCTATCCCCGCAGTGTGAAACTGCTCTTTTTCTTGCTGATTTCGTGTAAATGTCCACTTATTGTTAACAATGCGCAGAATCCCGTTGCGAACCACAACCGTCTCGGGATGCGTGGGCAACTCGTTACGGGCTATATGATTCTCCATGCCAGCTAAGATAAGCATACGCAATCGGTCTAACCAGGTGTCAGAAAATTGATAGAGCAACATCTCTTGGGACAGCATGGTTTTCAGATTGTCGGTTGAGTAAGGTTGCCAAAAGTTGGCTTGTTCTGAGAATTTATACGTTGTATTGGGGTTGTTCATGGAAATAAGTTCATTTTTTCGCATGATTTCAAGCGCCATACGGATTATGGGTTTAAGTGAGCGCTGTTTTTCCACCTGCTTAGCCGCGCTCTGCACTAGCGCCTTGACCTCGCTATCGGGGAGCGGTGGCTTGTTTGTCTTGTGGTTTTCTGCCCGAATCTGGGCAAGGACAATATCTATGCCAAGAGAAGCGGGTGGTTTGAGCAGATCTTTAGCACGCCCAAACAGGAGCTTGTTTCGCTTGCCTTCTGTTACGTTTATTTTGGCACACTTTTTGCGAACTGGAAAGCTGCGAAAATGATAGCGTTCTGTGTGCTGTGTCCATAGCGTGGTATCCACCCCGCGCTTGTGGTTGCGCGATCCGGGCAGGCGCAAAATACGACTGGAGTTGCGGACGCTCACGTCCACGTCCATGTCAGTCTGATCAAAGATCGTGCCAAGAATGGGGTATAGCGTGGAAAAAAGGTAGTCAGTAGCCTGTTGCGGAGTGAGTGCAGCGCGTAACAGCCAGATCGCCTGTATCCCTGCGCCAGTGTGTAGGATATAGTTCGGGGTTGGCACGTCTTCGTCTTCTATGATTAAATTGCCATAGTATAATGCAGCACCTGTATCAATTGGTTGGTGTCCAGCACTGTCTATATCGCACCACAGCGAAGTAATCTCATGGACGTCTATATCTTTGCCCCCTGAGTATGGATTGCTTGGCAGGACAGCCCTTCTGTTGACGCCATAATAGACATTCTTTTTTGAAACTTCAAGCCAATTATTGATTAACCACTGGTTGCAGATTTTAGGCGTTTTAAAATAAAATTGCTCACCTCGCTGAAAATGTCCTTCACGCATAAAAGCAAGCTCTATATAACCCTTAACCTGCGCTGGAAAAACGTTCTTTAAAAATTGCGTATATTGTGTGTCTTCCATTAGAGAATTCCTTAAATGTTGACCAAAAAAGACAGACAAGTTTCTATGATGAGCTCCAGTTCCCCGTTGTTTTTCATTACCCCCTGCGTTATATGTCTTAAGCGGTATACGTATCCGTAGGCGTGCTTTAGATTTTGGCACGGTTCTTGCTTGTCTAAATTTATTGGCGTTAGCCAAGTTTCTGCAGTCCGCAGGCAGCAAGCGGCTACCTGTGCGCATTCTGATCGCGCCATTTTTTTCAACGCGCCTTGATATTTATTTTTATCCATTCTAATGCACGCGTTAACAAATTCATCAAGCTCAATTAAAATAATGCCTAAAGACATCTCAACGGAGAGGTGCTCATCGGGATGCTTCGCTTTTGCATGTTGTAATTCTTCCCTAATTAACGCTTTGGCTTGTATTTCGTTCATTGTGCACTCCTTTGTTTTGCCAACTGTTCCACCGATTCTTTCGTGTAGTATGGTTTTCCAAACATGAACACGCGTACCAATATGCCATCAAGGATTAACTGGGATAGATTCCGATAGTCAATATGGGTTAAGTGTTTCATCTGTTTAGAGGTATAGCTCTGATCGCGTATTTTTTTAATTCTTAATGCTTCTTTATGTGGGATTTCCCAACGCTGTTGTAAATAATTAAATTTGGCGTCCAGCTCGTAGGTCACCGCGCCGTCTAGCCCCACATGATAATAATGCAGCCAAATCCTTGTTCGTGCTTTTCTAATTCCTATTAGCTGGCTAAATTGTTGGAGCGTGAGCATTTTTGGCATGGTTTTTGATTCCATCTTTTTTCTCCTTAAATTAGTGTTTCCGCTTCCGCGAAGACATCTCCACATATGATATAGTTTTCCATTGGTTTATTCATTTCAGGATGCTAACGATTATATCGTTTTCCCTTGAAAACGTGCATTCTGGCTTGGCACGGTTCTTGACCTGGAGCAGCTTCTAAAAAGTGCCCAAAACGATGACGCTATAGCGTGGTTTGCGAACAGAAACCCTGCAACCCGTTGAGACACAATCCCTTGCGCAGCAATAACGATATATCGTGGTTTGCGGGGTCTTTTGCTGTAACCCACTACAAGCCAAACGCTTACGAAACAGTAACGATATATCGTGGTTTGCGGCTTTCCGATGACGCTATAGCGTGCTTTGTGTTTTTTGGTTCTATAAGCGGGTTCGCAAGGGGTTTTAGAAAAATGCCGCCATAACCCCTTGCCTACTAACAGGTTATGGCATGCGCGAAAGAAAGTTGTTTTCATGCATAGAAAAAGTGCCCGCAAACCCGCATGGCTTCGTGGTTTATATAAGCCCGTAGAATGATTTTCTAATGTTATGGTATTAGAAAACGGACAAACTCGCTTAGCGTGGGTTTTTGGGCTGCTTACGGGCTTTTGGGCTTTTTTGGTGCAAAAGAGTTTCGGCACGGTTTTTGTTACCACTACAGAATCCCTTCCAATTTCAACGCCTCCCGCAGTTCTTTCTCCATTGCCAAAAATTCATCTGGACTAGAACTATATGCAACGTTTGCGCAATAATAGTCCAGATAACATCCGATGCCCGTTAGATCGGCAGTCAATGCTCCCAACGAACGGAAGCCGATTGGGCACACATCATGATTCGCAAAATACAACCAAAACGCGTATCCCATCTCTTTATCATTTTCTAGTAGAATTTCGCAATGCTTTTTGGCGAGAGTTTCAAATAAATCAATCCACTTTTCGGTCTTATTTTTTGTTACCATTCTGGATACTCCTTTCGGTTTTTCAATTCTTTTAGGATACGATTTTGGTTCTATTCATTATTCACCATGCCTTGCTAATAGTCATATTTGGATGTTTTCCTATCCATTGTTGCTCTTTTAAGAATTTAGGCGTCTCCATTATTCACTCTCCTTTGATTCGAAATATTCACATTTGGGGTTACCGTTCTTAAGCCATTCCTTATAATACATGCAATAGAGGCGTAAATTCAAAAATTGTGCAAAAGTGCATGCTGCACATTTCCAATTCTTAGATGTCGTTTTCATTATTCATTTCCTTTCTTTTGGGGTGTCTTCGCTCCCCATGCGTTTTTTTGATTGTATGCGGAAAAGGAAGTCTATCAAAACCCTTCTGAGCGCACTCAACGCTATGTAGGCGTGTTTTACATTCTCGGGCGTGTAGCACTCGGTCTGCATGTGGGTTGTTCCCCAGCATACACATTCACCTTTTTCATAATTTCTACAATTCCAGCATCCGTTACCCTTTTTCTTCATTCTTCCTCCCCCTTAGCGCATCAGCGCGGTTATAACAAAATCTATGCCAAACTCTAGAAACAACCATGCCCCCCCGCAGCCTAGTGCGATTCCGACCAACACTCCGATCAGCAGCGTGGTCGCAGTGCGCTTGCGCAGGTTCATACCTCCCACCCCTCAGTCAGCTCATAGATCCAATAGCCCATCTCGTCTTTCCAGCGGCGCACCTCCCCGCGCTTGTGCATGCGCTTTAAAAGTGCTCTCAACACAGACATGCTTAAGTTCTCGCAATGATACCACAGCCCACGTAGGGTTACCCCCCCCTCCCCAATCAGCGCTGCGTTGTTCATATGGTTACGGACTGTTTTTCTTGCTTTTGACATTTTTTTCATTATCTTATCTCCTTTTTAAAACAATGTAAAATTCTCATTAGACATGTTTTGCACTTCATTCCATTCAGAAACCCACGCCGCGATTTCGCGTCTAAAATAGATACCCACTACAGACCTATGGCATTCATTGACATTTTTCTCATGGCAAAATAGAAACAATTTGTCAACGTCTAACCGCAATATATGCTTGACAGACATAATAGCTTCAGTATCAATCAGTTGTTGCATAAAGCGCCTGCGAAAAGAATCACCTAAGCCATGCTGCTTACCATATTTTTGTAGTCGTTTACTGGGCATCAACTGAACTAACTCAGGGATCGCAGCATAGTCTGGAGTGTATCTTGCTATGCTGTATTTTAGGGCTTTGGGATATATCTTTTGAATTTTGTCAAGCAACCCAAAATAGCTAGTGTAAATTATCATTTTTGCAATTCCTTATTTTTTTTAACCTTTTTCCACCGAAGTGTTACTTTGTCTACCATTTCTTATTCTCCTTAGTGCATTAGCACGTTTATAATGTAATTTCAACATTTTCCAGGCTAACTCATTGGCTATCATGCGGTTGCCCGCTAAGTAGATCGGCATGCCATACTTTTTTTGCCATAAATAGACTGTTCCGATTACCGAATGGGTGTGTATATGAGATATATAGTTATGATCTAAAACATCTTCCCATGACCCCTCAATAATACATACCAGCATGGTTTGGCTTTCTTGCGCACGTTCATATTCACGGGCAAACCTGGCACGGTTTTTGCCTATAGATTGACAAAAATCATCAAGTGTTTTACGTTCAATTGCCAGGTCTAGATAGTCAGCAAGAGCATAATCCCCGACGTCTAGCTTGCGGATTTCTACAACAGCTTGCGGAAATTCCCATGCCAACTGCTCCCTAGTGTCCACGATGATTTTTATGCGCGGGGGCGTAACCCCCGCAGTATCAAAGAGTTGGCTCATTCGAAGGCAGCTTGAATAAACTGTTCCAAGAACTTACCTACTAGCATTTGCTCTTTTGCGGCTTCCTCTTTGATTTTATATCTAGTTTGGTCAGAACATGGAAAACTCATCATTTTAATCTTTTGTGGAATATTTTTCATTTTTCACCTCCCCTAAAAAGGGTCTACGGAATAATTTTCTTGCTCGTTAACCATCGGGGTAGCTGATCGTATATATTTATTCACAAAGTCACCCTTTTGTTTGATTTCTACTAACACATTGTATTTCAACAGCTTACCACTCTTCACTAGCGTGGGAAGTTCCTCACTTAATTTCTTAAACTTTATGTCAAATTTGCCCAAATCCCATTTAAGAAACTTGATGTATTCAGGCGCTATCGTCCATGTCTTTTGGATCGTCCCCTTGTCAGTCTGGATTAGCATTTCTAGTATATGCCAATCGCCCTTTGCAGTGGTTAAGTTCTTGAACTGCAACGAGATAGGGCGTCCTATGTATTTTCCAGGAATTTCTAGAAACGTAAACCCGTCCTCAGCCACTTCGTATTCTTCATCGCACTGTTCTAATTCATCATTTAGATATGTTGACATTCTTCTCTCCTTTCAATAATTTCTGTAAATTCTTAAAATTAAGTTCAATCTGTGGGGGCAGCTTTCCACTCCTATCTTTTGCCCTCCATTCTTTGTTTGGTTGTGTTTCGATTACGCGACTGCCATTAGATCTTACGCGTGCCAAAAAAATGAAGTCAACCTCGCCAAGCAAGCTAGTGAGCACGCTATGATGTAGGCTAGGCTCTGTTAACGTGGTTTGGGTTTTTTCGTTGCGTGTAAATTTGGCATGGGAAATAAACCACACGCCTATGTCTTGCTGTAACAACCACTTGAGAGGACGCAAAAATCCATCCTTATGCAATGCGTAGCCTTTCCCCCATTTTAGATCCCCCTGATGCTCTATTTTTTTATTCTTTAAAAACTTTTTTGTCCATAATCCAAAAAGGTTGTCAATGGTATCAACAACTAAGGTCTTGTATGGCAAGGACTTACGCCGCTCAATAATATCCTTAATCGTTTCCGTGAAGCCGTCCCATGTCGTAATAGGCATGCGATAGGTTTCTATCGGCAGAAAATCTGCGCCGCGTTCTGTTAACAGAAGTAATGCCAACGGGTTATGCGCCGCGAAGGTTGTCTTGCCAACACCGGGCTCGCCATAGAGGAATACACGGCTGGCTTCTACCTTTTTCTTAGCTCCCGTTTTGGTCGTGGGTAGGTTCATTTTCATCCTTTCTGTAATTTTTCTAAAAAACTTGTTGGTATTTTTTTCTTCCCTTTCTACATTGATAATAGTTGTCTATCAAGTTTTGAATGTTGGCATGGTTTTCTATACATAACATGTTATATTGGCACGATCTGCCGTATTGCATGCATGCAGCGGGATTTTGTAGCCATCGCGCAAGATTCTCATTGTAACGTGAATTTACAAGGCTCGCAAAATGCCAGAGGTTATTTTCTGTATGAAGTAAGTCATCAAGAGTATATTGACAGTCAACACAGGGATAAGCAAGATTTTTGTTTGTATAAAATTCTGTAAGCTGTTGCCTATACTCATCATGGGTCTCGTCAGGTTTCGTTTTTCGTCCTGTTTTCCTGCGGATCTTGCTCGGTCTTATTAGGATTTGGATTTTAACAGGCAAATTGTCGCCATGTTTTTGCCAATATGCATAAGCATAAATCCTTGCTTGCCATGACCTTAGCACCTCGGCATACGAAAAATTGGCGTAGGTTTTGTATTCTAAAATTGTGAGCTGCCCTTCTATCTCCACTAGCGCGTCCAGGTAGCAGACCAGGCGTGTGCTTTCCAGTGGGATGTTTATCTCTTTTTCAACCTCTTTTGTTTCATAATAATGGGAATAACCCGCAATCATTGTTTCTGCAAGGATTTTTTGCTCTTGCGTCCATTCTGGACAGACTGCTAACTTGTTGCCTTGCAACGCGTTATGGATTACTTTCCCAAACTGGAGAGCAAACGCCTCTTCCTGCTCGCGCAATTCTATCCTTACTATCTTTTGCCAATAATACTTACGCGGGCACAGCAGGTAAGTATTAAGACTATTTGCACTGATCGTTATTTCGTCCATTCCTTACTCCTTTCTAAGTTTTGGTTCTGTTCACTGTGTGCGTTTTTAAGCCCGTAAATAATCGCCCACACGGGCTTAACGCCATTGACCTGGTGCCTATGCATGGCTTAATCCGTTAATGCCTTATAGCAATCCCTGCAATATATCATGCCATACTTACTTTTTATGTCTTTTGGCTTTAGATTGATGCCGCACTCCGCACAGTGCTGCGTGGTTCTTTCGTCCTCTTTTGGCAGTCTCATTTTTTCAACCAGTAATATACGCAACTATGTATATTAGTATTCTCTACAAGAATGTTTTTGATTTCTTCCTGGTCAACTCCCGTGCTAAGGGACAGCTCCTCTAACGTCTGGTGTCTCTGTTCCAGTGCCTTGAGCACTTTTTCTGCATTATTCATTTCTGCTCCTTCCATTTATTCCAATAAAAAAACCCCTAAACCTGCTCAATGAGCGAGTCTAAGGGGCAGTGCACGTTGTTTTATGTGGCGTTGCTCACCACTGGTATAGCCCTATCTAAGTAAACAATCTGGTTGACTGGTCAAAAACGAACCAGTCCTTCCCACCTCCCTTCAGGACTCCCTTGATGTAGCCCTTGTTTATTGATATTTTTACTACTTCTCGCTGGCGATCTATCCGCCAGCGTTTGCCATTTTTTGCCAAAATCCAGACGTGAGCGCCAATCACGCCTCCGATCTTGGCGTATTTATCCCTCATATTTTCCACCGCAGTGCCCTGCGCACCGCGGTCAAGCTAGTGCTCTGGCGCACTAGCTCTAGTCTGCAGCGGGTCTGTAGACTCTCCAAATCTGAAGTGTAATAATAGCGTCTATCTCCTGACGCTATCCTGAGATCCCATCCAGCGGGAATCTCAGAATTCCTACAAAAAATATCTCCCAAGACAGGCAATAATGCCGTCTTGAGAACTCTCTCATCTCTGGTCCGGGGGTGATAATAATAACACATCCCCCGATCGTCTAGATCTTCAGTGCGCCGTCCGCACCTTTTACATTTCTTCATTTTCTAATCCTTTCTTGCTCCCTCGAGCGAGGGAGCGTGTATGGTAAAAACTAACCTACTGCATACCCCGAGCAATGCACAATCCCGCGCATGCTATCGGTGGGTGCAGTGTCTAGTATGGCATAGACTCTCTCGTTTACTGCTTGTGGAGCTCCTGAGTTTTGCACAGTGTGAAAAATCTCAGCACGGTCAACCCGCATGATGCTCTCTACATCATAGCCTTCGGAGATCAGACATCTAATAATGATTCTTGCTTCCTTATCTATCTGTTTTTTGTTCATTTCAGATCCTTTCTTGCTGCCCGTGAGGGCAGCGTGCATACTGGTTTCCAATTCTATGTCTTCTACTTTTTCAACTTCATTCATGATTCTCTCGGTTGCGTTCATTTCCAGTCCTTTCTTGACCCCTCGCCTTGAGGGGTCTTTCATGTGATTAACAACTAAACTATCTCTCCATAGGCATAACAAAACTTAACCCCTTGCTTGCTCCATATTTTACCAGTGCCGCTCACCCTGAAATCCTTAAAACGAGTGCTGCCATTGACAGAGCCATATTCTACGGAAATGGTGGTGTTTTTTCCAGGTTTTACGCGAGAGCATAAAACCCTGTATCCATCTTTGAATTCTTTTGCAATATATCTTTTTTTAGATGGAACTGGAACATGAACAGGAGATGAAAAACCAAAATCCTGGTCTTCCTTTAGCCATTCTCCATAACTTTGGAGCGGGCGCCCCAAACTATCCACTTCAACCGTCTCTTGATATTCCTGGTATCTCTTGTTCATTCTAAGTCCTTTCTTGACCCCTCGCTTGAGGGGTCTTTCACTTTCTTTTACTATATATATGGTAATATACGCGGTCTATTTTGTAAAGGACTTTCTTTATTTTTTTTGCTTTTTTTAAGATTTATTTCATTTCCCCTAAGCCCTTAACAGTCAACGGATTACAGAAACGAGCAACCGCTTTATTCAATAAGAAATAACGAAAAACCACTTTTATGTCTTGCATTACGGCAATCATGAACTAGAGAGCATAAAAAAAGCACCTGGAAACGCGCTCTTTTTTTGCAGTTGATTTTGCCACTAAAGACAAGGTAACCCCTTACTGTCTAATGACTTGCGGGGTTTTCCTTATGAATTGCTTTACCTGTTCGTGTGAATTGCCTTGCTGTCAACAGGTTACACAAAAACTCCCCTAACCTGCGCAGCAGCAAGCGGTTACGGGAAACTTCATTTTTGACCTGCGAGTTATCCACAAATAAAGGGTTTCAGGCGCTTTTGCAAACCTTGCGCATTTTGAGGGTTTTTGTCATTTCAAAGATGACGGTATATCGTGGTTTGCAGCGAGTTTTGTGCTTGATTGCGCACTCCTAAAAATCCAAAATAAGGACGTCAAAAAAACAAGGTCTCTTTACCCTTAGAATCTTTTTTTAAACGCTTAAAAGGGCTGTCTATAAAGGCAAATAGAGCACGCCCTTTTTTACACTGGCATCTGTGTATCAAAATATCTTTTCATGCCCGTGTTGACCTGTTTCTGTTCGTTGCCATAACTCGCTGTCTATCAACATGTTAGCGGATATTTGCAGCAAAAAAAGCTTTTTTTGCCTTCTTTGTCTTTTCCCACAAAAAAAGAGATAGCCGCAGCTCGTTGACAGGTAACGAGTTACGGCATCTCTCCTTTCTTAAGGGATATGCTAAAGGACGTTGCCGATTTTCATCATAAATTCTGCCGTGCAAAGGTGGTAATCCCCTAGCGTTGCTGTCCCCGTGTTGGTTATGCAAAATTGTAGCCGATCCCCCGCAGACAACGGTATAGCGAGCCCCGTGGTGGCAACGGTATAAATTTCTGCCGCCGCCCACAAAACGAATAGCCCGCTAGGCGCCCCATTGATATAGACTTCTATTTGCACTTTTTCGCCTAGCCCAATAGATGGATCGTTTCCGTAAACATTAGCAGCTAGATTATTGACGCGCCTGTTACGACTGCCCCCCCAGCGCACGCCTAGTCTCCAGAGTTGCCCAGATTCAGGCACGATATACGCGTCCTCGCTACTATCTCCACCGATCGCTGTGTAATCGTTTGTGGATAGTCCCGTGCCAAAAGTGCCACAAACTACCTGAGGATATATGTTTGCTGAATTTAGTTTTGTTTGAGAAATCGCTGCAGCTGCTATTTTTGGCTCAGTAACATTCAAGGCAAGTATTTTTGGCGTGGTTATAATATCATCTTGTAGATGAGCAGTCTCAACTGAACCAGGATATATGTCGTCAAGCCCATAAACACATGAGCTTAAATCATGTCCAGCCGTTGACCCGTCTCCCTTACCAATCAGCGTGATTGTTGCATTAAGTCCCAAAAGTAATCTATAATCAGGAAAAACCTTAATTCCAGGCGGATTCATCAGATTTTCTATTAATCCAGTGGGGAAAGTTGGCACGGCATCGTAATCCTTGAGTTCTATTTCAGCTTTTCTAGCGCCACCACAATCTTGCGATATGCTAGTGCGCCATACATAGAGGGTCCCACCATAGTTTATTGAGATCTGTAGCCGATCTCCGAGCTCGAAGAAACCCGCCAATAGAACCGTCCAGCGCGCTGCCGTGAGTTTTGAATTACCATAATTAACAGATCCTTCTGCGAGATATGTTGCATCATTACTTTTTATTGTCCGCTTGCCTACAGATAGCGCCAAATCTTCTATATTGCGGTTGACCTGATCCGCGTCAATAGCGTAGTCTTCACTGGGAGTCGCCGGAGTCGGATCATTCTCAAACCACCACGGGACATAGTTTCTTGCTTTTTGCGTCATTATTTATCTCCTTTTGCGCATTGCGCGTTTCGACTCGCTGACAGAACGGATCTTCGTGTGTTCAAAACCTGGTATGCTGCGCACCTCTTTTGTCTAAAGACAACACTATATCGTTGTTTGTCCAATAAATCCTTGCGCATTATGTTCCCCAAAAGGCGCGAATGTTGTCTATCTCTATGTCAGTCAAGCACTTATGGGCAAGCCCTATTTTCTCTATAATTGGTCTAACTGCGGGATTGGCATTACAGCCGATTATGTATTTCCTACTTCCCGCCGCTGGAAAATCAAACGCGGTAGAACCAATCACAAATGAATAGTTCCACGATCCTGCTCCTAGTTCGTGGACATCTATCATGAGCGCTCCCGCTGAAAAGTCCATGCGGACACAAATATCAGACCAAGTTTGGGGCATGAGAATAGGTGCTGTATCCCTACCTGCCCATGCAGCGGATCGCCAATAACTAGTTCGTAGCAAAGAATTATAAATTACTTGTTGAAATGCGCCCAATGCGCCAAACCCCTGAGCCTGGATCGTTACGTCGGAGCTAGTCTTAGTACGAATTAACCAGGTGAAATCTTGCGCGTCTGCACCAAGAAAAAATACCCCATCAACCATATTCATAACGGACGTCCACGCACCCGGTATATAATAACTACTTGCATTATTTGTTCCAAAAGGTGCATTATAGCCATCGGTCAATATATTATATGCATTTCCAGTCGTTAACGGATTATAACGTCCATGCTTATCGTAATATCTAACATTACCCGTAGTATCATCTCTTATCTGAATAATACAATCTAACGCTGCCTCGGCTCGCTCATGACAGACACACGTGCCCCAGGTATATAGATTTGACGTGCCAACTTCTGTAAAATACCCTAACCTGTAGCCTGTCAACGGGTTAACAGGATCGGGCACAATAGTGGTGTCAATCGGATAAAGCTGTGTAGCAATTAAGTCGAGCGAGACCTGGTGGCCAACCAAAACTGAATTTAAATAGTTAAATTCAACATTTTCAACATAGACCTTATACCCTAGTTGACTGTTTCCAGTGGGGTAAAAGGTGAGCACGCAACTCGTTGCTAGCCAATAGTTTATGATGATGCGTAGATTGGTCTGGCTCTTGGGATCGGACAGATAGCTGTCCTCTATTACGCGATAAATATCAAAAGCGAGCCCCCAAGCGGGACGCCAGCCCAGCGGAAAAGCTCTAATAGAGCCGTCGACATAAGTTACAGGGTCAGCTTCCCAAACGATTTCCCCATTGTCTGAAATTTTAGCATATTTTAACCGCACCCCCCCCCCCGCGACTCCAGGCTGTATATCTCCAGAGGCATCAAGATAGCCCGTGCCCCAACATAGCACTGGATACCCTACGCCCCCGTATACTGATGTATTAGGATACATTTTGCCCTCCTTTTGCGCAATCTTTTTTGCCCTGTTTGGCTCTATACCTACATCTTCGCATAAATTCCTTGCGCATTATTCCTCATTCCACTCGCGCCTAAAATATTTATGTGCGGTAATGTGATCAACTTCTCTGGTCATTTCATGATCATAGGATACGATCATATATTGTGTTCCCTGCCAATATATTAGCGAACCTATTTGAATGTTGTCGTTATGACATATGGTAATTTCCAACTTTTGAAGCCAAACCCTAAGCCATTCATACCATAATTCTCCAATTGAAGATGCCAATAAAGCCGAATCAATATACTCTCCATACACTGAATGGGCAACTTCTTCTTGATACGCTATCGGAGGCGCAACTGGATAACGCCATTGACCCATATCAATGTAATCCGCTATAGCACCTGTATCATATGGCGTATATGTATAGCTATCGGTAGTCTCTAAGACGTGTGCAACTAAGGCGTTACGGGGTTTGTTTCGCGAATAGAAGTAGGCAGCACTCCGATCCCATGAGATATCTAGCCAACAACACGCCATTGACGCCATATTTTGTATAATCTCACGTAACGATTGTCCTGTAAAATTAGGCGATCTTAATACTAATGTGAATTTTCCGAGCTGCACTAGAGACACGTCAGGATCATCACTGTAATCGGCTTCCATTGACAGCGCCGTTACAAGATTCATGCCAACATTTACCCATTGACCATAGCTGTTATATGAATAAGTTTCGACACGTTGCGCATCAACGTTGCCCTGCAAATCCACACCAATAATCTCTATATACTCACTTGCCAGTTTATCCCAATAATATGTCCAGAACCGCTTATATGGCGTATCCGTTCCTGGTTTGGTCGCAGAATATGCAATACCACCATAAAGGGTATTGGAATATGTTACTTTTGTATATGTCGTGGTTGAAAAAACATATCGATAAAGATGATAACCGCCACTACGCCGAAACCATAATAGCGCAGTGTCCTCTCCCTGTGCGACCGCTATGGATATGGGAGAGCCAGAATCTCTCCTAGCATATACAGGCGTAGTGGTTATCGTGGTCAGGTCTATATCCCAAGTGTATGCATCCCCGATCCCCGTTATATAACGATCCGTGTCCTCATAGACCGCACCATATCCATATTGTTGCATCTGACCTTGCCCATAAAGCGTATCTAACAATGAGCTTCCTGGTATTTTAGTGGTAGTATTCACATAAGATACATAGACCCGTTGGGAAAAATTATCATAGGATAAATGAATGATTTTACCCGACCAATACACCATGTTTGTCAACACATGTGAATATCCAGACATCCCATAACCGCTAGAAATCACATCAGTAACAGTAGCATTTTCCAAATCAGAAACATCCATTTTTACAATATATTCACCATCGGTATCACTGGAAAGCCCAAGCCAAAGCCATTGCGTGCTGGGTTCATGCACAATACTTCGAATTTCCCAGTCCTGTGTTGATGCAGAATATGAATACCAGACATCGCCTGTGCCCTCATAAGATGCGCCACTCTGATCTTCGCAAAAGTCATAAATGCAGTTTTTGCCAGTGGGGTAATACTCGCCCTGCTCATTCACATAACACCTAAACCAGCGCATGCCAAAAAAGACATTCTCACCCACTGCACAAAACGGTTGTAAGATTCCCGCAGAATTACTAGATGCCGCGGCTGAATATCCTCGAGCAAGCGTGCTAAGCGAAGCATCGCCTTCTGTTGGCAAAGAAAGACTTATGTGTCGACCTGGCTCAGGAATCCCCAACTGCTCAAGAGCGTCGTTTATAACGGCTTTAACGGCGATATTCTTTTTCCACCGTTCCGAAATGCGAAATCGCAACTTTTTTTGACGCCAGACTTTTATGCTTAAACTACATAACGGCGAACCGCTAGGCTGCGCCTTCTCAGTAGTCGAAAAAACTTCTTTACAATAAATTTCTTGCAGATACGTGCCAGGCACTAGTATAGCATAAATAACATAATCCCCATTATAATCATCTAATCCATCTACGGTAATAATACCACCTAGATCGGCAGCCGTAAATACGCCAAAAGGTGTATCAACGGGGATCGTAATTACAGGACGCCAATGCGTCCCCGTTATGGCAATAGACCCATAACGTCCTTGCATTTCTATTGATGGCGGATCGGGCAATCCGTCAAGAACTAACGCCTTAACGCCTTCGACCTTTTGTATACCACTTACGGTATATTCTCCCTCTATCGGCGCTTCTCGTTGTGTCTTGTAGGGATCGTTTTTTAAGAATGTAACCACACGACCACGCTCTGCATGCGCACCCTTAAAATAATCTACAGCAAGATTCGGAAAAAATAAAGGCGCGCTCCCAAAGAGTTCGCCATTTATGCCATATAACTTAGCCTGGTCAAAAATTTTGTCCAGATAACGTATGCTATCGGCGTAAT
>Ga0190284_1000308_pt1 | contig 31798 bp, 29 predicted proteins | sample 48691812_MG_FD_161668 | JGI IMG/M metagenome (GOLD analysis project Ga0190284, IMG submission 161668) | Hydrothermal vent microbial mat bacterial communities from Southern Trench, Guaymas Basin, Mexico - 4869-18-1-2_MG | ecosystem: Environmental > Aquatic > Marine > Hydrothermal vents >...
AGTCCGAGAACCGGCATCCGCCAGTCATGCGTCCTGTTTTACATTTTTTTGCAAGGTTTTCGCGAAGAACTCTTAAAACCTTGCAATATTTTTCACACTTTTCATAAGCCAATGTCCCATGAATACTACAAAAAAGCAGTTTTTAAGGGGCGACTATTTAGCCACAGATGAAACACAGATTTTTATCTAAATGTTTATCGTGTAAATCTGCGCTTTCCGTGGGCAATAAAAAATCTATGGAATCGTAGCGTGCCAATTACTAATTTCGAACTTCAAGTTTCAAATATCATTAATTTGCTAATTTTTTGCTGCGATTAACGGCAGCATCTACAGCATCTTTAATCAACTTCTTAAAGCTATTTTTTTCAAAAACTTCCAAAGCTGCCTGAGTAGTTCCACCGGGTGAAGTAACATTTCTTCGGAGTTCTTCCGGTGGCTCGTGCGAAAGAAGAACGAGTTCACCCGCGCCACATACAGTTTCAGTAACCAGGTTAAGCGCTTCAGTTTTAGACAAGCCGTGTTCTTCAGCGGCTTCAATCATTGCTTCCATGAAATAAAAAATATAGGCGGGTCCCGAGCCGCTAATGGCTGTGATAATATCCATCAAACTTTCTTTAACATTCAAAACAGCTCCTACGGAACTGAAAATTTTCCCGGCAATAATCTCATCGTTTTCAGTCGCGCTGCTTCCTTTTGCAATCGCTGAAACACCTTTCCTCACCAAAGCCGGAGTGTTCGGCATGACGCGGATTACAGAAGCGCTATCCCCGAAAATTGATTCTATTTTAGCTGTTGCAATACCCGCGGCGATTGAGATGATTAGTTGGTCCTCTTTAATTCCGGGGGCTATTTCTTTTAAAACTTCAGGAAACATTTGCGGCTTTACAGCAAGAATAATTATATCGGCTGATTTAATTGCTTCAGTATTGGAAGAATTTATTTGAATGTTGTATTCTTCCTGAATCCATGAAAGCCGGTCAGCATTTTTGTCGGCTGCCGTTATATTTTTTTCTGAAGTTAAACCTGATTTTATTATTCCTTTGATAAGCGCTTCAGCCATATTACCCGCGCCGATAAATACGATTTGCTGGTTCATAATAAAGTGAAAGGTTAAAAGTTAAAAGACCAAACACAACAACCCCCTTTATTAAGGGGGACAAAATTCTACAACAAAAACTTAACTTTGATTTTGTCGCCCGATCGGTACGCTTTTATAATTTCCTTGCCGCTGCATGTCATTCTAACTTCCGGGGCTATGGGTTCAGGCATTCTTTCAAGGTCTCTAACGATAGCTGATAAAAATTCTTCAGTATTTTCTCTTGCGCCGTAGAATTTACGCTGAGCTTTTAAGCTTATTTGCATCATAATACCGTTTTTTCCTCCTGCTATCCCGTAAACCAGCCGTGGAATCCTGTCGTTGCAAATTTCTGCAAGAGTTTTCAAATATTTTTGCATTTCGCGAAAGCCAATACTTGTTTGCCACCCTTCACGAGCGATATAGATTTTTACGTCGTCATGCTCTTCTTCTTCCCGTTCTTTTTTGAGTGGGATCTCTGTTTTGTTTGTAAAAACCGGAGTTTCTATATCGTCAAGCATCTTTCTTTCCCGCGGCTTTTTTGCGGCTTTGTCCGTTTCATTTGTCGCGAAAATAGATGCCACAAAGATTAAGGTTAAAATTAAAAGTTTATATTTCATATTTAGTTACTATTATACCATTAATTTGATTTAATTTCAGATATTATTACGCCAATTTTTTGTTTTTTTATACTTCCGGGGACCCTTAAACCGGAAGTTCTATTGACTTTTATACCGAGAATCCCTTTTTTCTTCTCAGGTTTTGGAACAATTTGAATCTTAACATTTTTCCAATCTTTGCTGCTTTTCGGGAGTTCTATTTTGCTTATTAGCTTATTATTAAACAATACTGATATAGCTATCGGTGGTTTATAAAAAGGAACATCACCCGGGCAACGGACGGAAAACCTTATTTCTCCCATTTTCCCAACAGTTATCATTTTTGCAGCATGGATGCCGGTTGCCAATTCTTTGGCAACACCACCTGTTAGTTCTGAAAAACCTTCGGGGCTGCCAAGAATGTCTGTCCAGCCTATCTTTGAATCAATTGCTATGCCCAATGACCTGGGGGGAGTTTCATTTTCAGGCTTCCATGTTTTGTCGCATTCAAAAATCAAACTTGCGGGACCTGAAGGATAATCATAAAAATAAATTTGTTTTTCTGTCCAGAGTTTATCAGTGAATTTTAAAGTTTTTAAATAAGTGTCATTTACCCAGACCTTTACCAGCTTTGGATTTTCCGGGCTTATATCAGGGTCGAAAGCAGCCAACCTCAAAACAGCAACTTTGTTTTTTTCATGGACGTCAATATCCATTCCCGCGTATTTTTCCGTCCACCGGTATTCAAACATATTTTGCCAGTTTTCAGTTTTATACATCCCGAATTCAGTAGGTAAATTGTATTTCTTCTGCATAACTTCCCATGACAAGGGGAGCATAGAGTTTTGAGCCTGGGCAGCAAAGATAACGAGGAAAATTAAAAAAAGCAGCAAAGCCTCCCGCTTATCTGGACGTTTCAGCTTGAAGGGCTCTGAACTGTGGCCGGAAAGAAACAGAGCAGTAAGAACAGCAAAACCGGCTGCGACTTCAGCCGCCTGAAAATGGGTGCCGAAGATATTCAGAAAAAGAAAAACTGCCACCAAAGTCAACAAAACAATAAAATGGCTTGTAACCACTTCAATGCCTTTCCGCTTAATGTAATAAAATATAGAAATAAAAAATGCTGTCCAGAACCAAATCCATATAATTATTCCCGCCAAACCCAACTCGCAAAGCAAATTCAGATACTGGTTCCATGCGTTGTCAATAGGGGTTTCGTCCTGAGCTTCCCGATTATAGTTAGGGAGTTCTAAAGCAAATGCGCCAAGCCCAATCCCGGCAAAAGGGAAATCCTTCCACATGGATACCGCTTGTTTCCATTGAAGCTCCCGCTTGTCTACCAACCTTGATGTGGGGGCATTGTTGAGTCTTTCAACAAACATTTGCATCCTTTTAAATAACGGGTTGGACGAAGGCTTTGCCTTCCTTATTGTAACTCCAGAAAAAGGAATAATCAAAGCGGAAAACAAAATGATAATAACTCCCAGTACCGCAACTTTCTTATAGTTCTTTGAAGTGAAAACATAGTAAAAACAATAATAAATTGAAACGACTATTGAAACAAGTATCAACCCTAGGAAAGTTGAGCGTGAACCGGAAAGTGTGGCAACGTAAATTGCGGGAATTATCATGCAAAAAATAAATGCCTGTTTAATGCCTGTCTCTTTAAAAGCGCATGCTATGCTTAACGGAATAAACAAAAATAAAAACAAGCCCAAAGAATTCGGGTCAGTCATTCCGCCGCTTACGCGGTTGCTGGTTTGCCAGGCAGTTTCGGTCAGCATACAGAACCGTGGATTAAAAACTTGCTGGTACAGCGCTGTAATTATTACAGGGATTAAAGCAATTGACCATATAAAAGTAATTTTAGACAAATTTTCCTGAAAAGATTTACTCTTGTTAAGAATTGATTTCCAGATATTAAAAGCAGAAATAAACAAGACAGGAAAAACTAGGTAAGATATAAGTTCAGATATTGAATGTCGAATTCCAAAGCTGGAAGTTGTGCCAACCGAGTTTATACAAATATTTTTAAAAGCTCCTAATTTAAAAGGATAAAAATCTACAAGCCTTAGCGTTGTCCAAAAACATGAGCTGATTCCAATCAGAATAATGAAAATCAATGGCAGCAAAACACTGAACTGCAAGATATTTTTTTTTCTTGTAACAATTCTGTTTGCCCACCATCCGAGCGCGAAGAACAATGCCAATATTACTATTGATTTATGTGCGCCGAAGGCCAGCGCGCGGGAAGGAATATTGGCGAAAGGAATCAAGGCCACAAAGAACCATAAACCTGTTTGCGGAATCCAGTATGTAATGGCAAAAACGAATAGCGACAAAATGTAAAATGCCAGCCGGAAAGAAAAAACTGGCGGAGAAAGAAGATTGCTGACAGCACAGCATAAAACGAACGCGACAATAAAAAGAAATATTTGAAATGTTCGCTTTATTGACATAGTTATTAATTAGGTGTCAGGTGTCAGGTGTCAGGAATAAATTCAAATCAAAAATTACTAAATTCCTTTAAATGCAAAGAATACAGTTTTAATCATTATAAGAATATCTAAAAAAAATGATTGTTCGTGAACATAATAAAGGTCGTAATCCATGTTTTCGTGGATAGCGAGAGTGCGGTCGGCGCTTATCTGCCATAAACCGGTTATTCCGGGCTTGACAGTCAATCGTTCGCGGTGAAGATCGTCATACTGCTCAACAATAAAAGGCATTTCCGGCCTTGGGCCAACAAGGGACATATTTCCAATTAAAACATTAAACAATTGAGGGAGTTCGTCGATACTTGTTTTTCTTAAAATTTTTCCAATTTTAGTAATACGTTTATCGTCCGGATTTAGCGGATTCACTTCATATTTATTTGCGTCAGTAAACATTGACCTAAATTTGTACATTTTAAATGGCTTGCCGTTTAAGCCTATTCTGGTTTGAGAGAAAATAGCAGGACCCTTGCTTCCCGTTCTAACCAGTATGCCTATCAATATCATTAAAGGAGAAAATAATGTTATAGCAAGCAAACTGGCACAGAAATCAAATACACGTTTACCAAAAAGAAAAATGTAACGGCGGGAAGTTTTCTTGACGGAAATCATTGGTATGCCAACAACATCGCTCGTAGTCGTGCGTTGAATGGAAATTTCATATACATTTGGAACAAATTTGAAATTTATGTCGTTGTCATTGCAATAATTTACAATTTTCAGAACTTGTTCTGTCGTTCCGCTTGGAACAGCAACCAGCACTTCATCAATCTTGTTTTGGGTAACATGGCGTTTAAGCTTTTCCCCGGCGCCAAATACAGGAAGGCTTAAGTTGCGACCCGGATCATACATGATTTCAGTGTTTGTCAAAGAAATATCGTCATCAACATACCCGATGGCGATCATTCCGAAAGCGGGGAATTCCGCCAGCCTTCTTGCAATAAGTTTACCTGTTACTCCCGCTCCATAAATAAGGACCCGGCTGGCAAATTTCCCTTTATGGTGGAATATAAGTTTTAACTTATTAATGAAAGCTCTTGCCAAAATTATTCCGAAAACACTTATAACCGAAGCAAAGGCGAAAATCCGGCGGGAAAATAATTTTTCCCGCACGCTAATTTGCGTTCGAAGATATGTAAATGACAAATAATAAACTGAAAGAAATAAAATGCATGCAATTACATAACCAAAAGCTGCGTGCCTGTATTCTCTTACGTGAAGTATTGAAGTGTCATCTTTATAAAGGCTAAAGAAACTGTAGACAATGGCTGTAAATATCCAAACTGCAAAAGCTATAGTAAAATAATAGTTTTCTGGGATGGGTTTATAATAAAGTTCCGGACTTAATTCAGGGCAATAATCCATTGCCAAAATAGGCACATTAAGAAAATAGATTTTAAATCCCAAATAAAATGCCAATTGAATTATGACGAAATCGGAAACAAACCGCGCCAAGTTAAAAACAAAATTTATCCATTTACGAAACATAATTCAAAAGTCAAATCTCTAATTATTTGAAGTTGTGAATGAACCTGCCAATTTCTCAACTTCCCAACTTCACTTCCACTTCTTCTTCCCCCGCAAGCTCTTTTCTTGCAACATGCGTTCCGGGCAGAAGCCAGAGAATTAAACCCGGAGAGCTCATAATTAACATATTAAGCCTGTAAAGAACAACAAAAGCTGCGCCCAGGTGTTTATTAGCGCCGAATTCGGCAAAGCCCGCGATAAGCGCTCCGTCACCCAAGCCCAGTCCCGCGGGAGTGATCGGCAGCGCCAAAACTAAAGTCGCAACGGGAAAAACTATAAAATAAGCGTATGCGGGAATCCCGAAACTCAAGCCCGTTCCAATGCTCAAGGCAAAACAGCACATTATTAACTGTAAAACTATTGATTCGATTAAAGCAAGCGCAGCAACAAGTTTGTGTGAACGGTATTCGTAAAGGGCGCCAATAATTCTGGCTAAAGTATGAACAATAAATTCAATAATATTATGTACATATTTATTGCTAAAAAACTTATAGCTTAAAATTTTATCAAAAGAAATAAATTTTTTCCAGAAATTCTTTGTAAATATAAAAATTATAAAACAAATCCCTAAAAAAATAAGAACAAGAAAGTAGGGAAGAAAAGGCCGGAAAGTGTCATCTACCCACATTGTTGCAAGAATCGAACATGTAGCGATAAGAAGAACAGCCGTCATTCCGGCTATCCTGTCAAGGAAAACTATAGTTACGCTTTCTGTTTTCTTATGGTGTGTTTCTCGGGAAACATAATACGCTTTAACCATATCCCCCCCGGTAGCGCCGAGAGAGAACAAGTTGAAAAAATATCCTATGCAATTGTATTTTAACGTCCGCAAGAAGCTTAATTTAACTTCCTGAGCCCGCAATAATATCTGCATCCTGTGAGTACCAATAAAAATTATTACCCACTGAAGAAAAACAGCTAAAACAAAATACAGCCATTTCATATCCGCAAGCGATTCTTTTAACTGGTCAAAGTCAACCAATTTAAAGAAAATATAAATCAGCAGGCTGGTTGCTATAATAAGCTTGATTAAAGTTATTATTGTTTTCTTTTTCACTGTTCTTTTGTGGAAGCGCCCGCAATGCAGGCAAAATCGCTCAGCAGCGCTTTGGGCAAATTAGCGCCCTTAAATCCTATTTCCATATACATAAGCCTGCTTAAAAGGGAAGAAAACTGTTCTTCGGTTAATGATCTTAAATGCTTTTCTATTTTCTTATTTCCAGGGTCGTAGCGGTTTAAACGGAACTTCCAGTTATTGAACAAGTTCCCGTCCATTAAGGCTTTTCGCGCTTCAGGCAAATTGCTTATTGCCCTCGATATAATAGAGAGCTGGTACATATCATCCAAACCGCCACGCCTTATGTCCCCAAGCAGTTCCAATGCTCCTTCTACATTTCCCTGAAGAATTAGATTCGAGAGAGCCCATTCATTTTTTTTGGCTGAATCAATACAGACTTCTGAAACATCATTTTCAGATATTTCTTCCCTGTCTCCCGCAAACATACAGACTTTTTCTATTTCGTTTCGAAGAGACATCGAGTTTCCCAGAGTTAATTCTTCGAGAAGTTTTATTGCTGAAGAAGATATTTTTTTGTTGTACTGGGATTGAATATATTGGCTTATGTCTTTAATGTCTCTTACATCAAAATCTACGATAATATTCTTAACGGTTTTCGCGAATTTAGTTCTTTTGTCCAAAACGGAAGTAGAAAGAATAAGGAGCAGGTCTTTTCTGTCTTCCGTGTATAATTTTTCCAAATAATCTCCAAGTACATCTAATTCAGCTGTTGGAAGCTCGTTAATATATTTGACAAAAACTATCCTCAATCCTCCAAGAAAAGGAACTGTGTCCGCCGCGTTTATTATTTCCGAAGCGATTACGGAATCGCTGTCAGCATGAAGAATTTCCAGGTTGAATTCTTCGTTTTCAGGCGAAATACATTCTTTACGAATCAGGGATAAAATATTATCCATGGCGTAAGTATCTTCGCCGGCAAAAACATAAGCAGGGCCAAAATTGCCTTCTTTAATTATGCTTGTGAATTCAGCGGGAGTGGTTGATTTATCTTTCTTTTTCATTAACTGGGTATTATACCAAAATCGCTAATTAACTGCAAAAATTGATGTTAAATTTTCATTATGTTATAATTTCTAAAAAATTAATAGTACATTTGTCTTATTATGAAGCAAAATATAATTTTTCTTTCTCTTGTGTTTTTAATCTTTACAGCATGCTCAACTACTATGACCGCGAAAAATAATACTTCTTCCAACAAACGCTTGGAGACAAGCGGCTACCTGAACCCCAAAAGGATCAAATATCATGGCTATGCTTATCTCGGCGACGCTCTAAAAGAAAAAAAAGAGCTGAAAAAAATGCGGGAGTATTGTAATGTTATCGGAATGGTTACCTCCGAGGACACTTTGCGGAATAAATACGCGAAAGATATTGACGAGAAAGAAAAAATCGCCTTTCTGAAAAAAGAGAACGAAAGAATTAAATTTCTTAAATCGTTGGATTACGAAATCTGCTGGATGAGCCCCCTCGCGGAATTTGTTAGAGATAACGATTTGCAAGGGTTTAAAAAAGAGCTCCAGCTTATTAAGAAAACCGTGCCGGAAATGAAAAATCTGGACATGATTTATATCTTCGATGAACCTAACTTCACTAAAGTAACTGCTAAACAACTTGACAACTTTATTGACGCTTTCAAAAAAGTTTTTCCAAAAGTTAAAACCGTGTTTTTCTACGCGATTGTTCATCCAAGGTTTCTTGAGTGCCCTCCTCCGAGCAAAGCTGATATTCTGGGGATTGATCCTTATATGTTTAGGGGACGCTATGAAAACACCCCGGAAGAATTCGAATTTTTTTACAGGGAAAGCCTTGCCTGCGCACTTGACTGGGCAAACCGGCAGGACAAACCGTTTTTGCTGGCTGGGGACTGTTTTTATTCCCGCGACCCGAAAGGTAAAAAGAAAACCACGCACGAAGCCGCTCAATGGTATTATCAGATTGCGTTAACACAGCCGAAATGCATCGGACTTATCTGGTTTTATTACGGAAACGTGCCGATAGAAAGCGAGAATTTAAAAGGATTCAACTTTAAAGAATCCTCTAAGAAGCTAAAAAAAACTCATCGTGATATTGGCAAAGCAATTCTCAAGGAACCTACACATTTGGGGTTACAATGGGACTGGGAAAATTTTAAGCCGCCGGGAGAGTAAGCCGCACTTCCAAGTGCGGGCAAGTTATGACAATTGGCTGGTGTTTTCTAATTGAGTAACCTCCCCAACATTTTCAATCGACAAAAAATGTTGAATGCAAATATTTTAAATTTCTTCTATGCAAGAACCCTAATAATTTTCATGAAAAAATTATTAATATCTTAAATTTTAATCAGCGGGTTATTACCAGCTTGTATTAACGCATCCAACCGAAAAACAATGAAAAAAATAAACTACGCGTTCTTAAAACCTTCCAAGACGGAAAAGAAAACAAATGTTGAACTTATTGACGGTATTCCTTTCATGCGCTCTCCTTTGTGGCAGCCGGAAGAAAATGAATATATGTCGAATTTTCTTTATAATTTAGAAATTAAAGCTGATTCTCTTTTTTTGCTCGGTTGCCTTAATTCTGTTGATGTAACTCATCCGGCCTGGGGCGGCGACGACGGCTTGCGGAACTTTTTTATAGGCGACAGCGCCGGAGAAATGACTATTGGATATGCTTCCGGCAAAACAGATACTATTCCTCTGATTTTTGGCCATACCGCCTGGTGGGACAATAATTATAAAGCTTCCCCGGAACCTTTTAGATCTGACAAAAAAGCGAAGATACAGCTTGATGATGCATTGTGCGTGGCAAACGGAGTTGAAAGTTATACGAATACCAGCAAAAACTATTATTTAAAGATAAAGCTTCGCGATGAACTGGTTAAGTGGATAAGATTTACAGATAATCCGGAGCGAGTAGGATATTATCAGGTAGAAGGTTTAACTTTTTCCGGAATTGGCGGAAAATTAAGTTCTGAAAAATATTTAACAGAATCCGGCGACCGGCTTTCTGACGACAAAATTTCGTGGTCAAAAAAATCATGATTATTTGCAGAAGCCCGCGAAAAAATGGTAACACTATGACTTTAGTTAACTGGGTAAAAACACGAGCTGAAGTTGAAATAATAGACGCCGCTCATTTGAATTATAAAACAAACGGCTGTGTATCGTGTTACAAGCGCCAGGAATCTGATGAATTCAAATGCGTAATTAAAGATGAAGCGTCCAATGCTTTTGAGCCGTATGCCGGAACAGGATGTTATAATTTTCGCTTCTCCGGTTTATTTCATGTATTTTTACTCAACTGAAGTTAGCGCTTGACAGGATGTTTTCTCTTGCAAAAATAGTTTCTGAAACGAAAATTATAAACGGCCTTCAAAAACCAAAGTTCGGGTTTATTGTTACATCGGGCGGAGATGAAAACAGCAGTTTAAATATTACTATTTAAAACATGATGGCTGTAGCAGAGTTCTTCGGAAAGAAGCTCGAAGTGTATCGCTGCCTATGGCGCCTTTGGATTCTGAAGATATTCTTTCGGATTCCGAGCTCGAAAAAAGAGAGTTATATTTTGGGAAAAGACTCGCGGAATAAAATTTTCTCACAATGCCCACGTAGATTTAACTTCAAATTTGTGTCAAAAAGTGCCAGCCATGTTACCTTTAGCCACATTTTAAAAATCACTTTTCAGACAAGACTTAATGTAAGTTGCTATATATCAACAACATAAACGCTTTGGCACATCCTTTGCTTTTCTACTAATTGGGAACAATAATTATAACTAACTTTAAAATGGAGGTGATATTATGTACTTACCAATCTTAAATAGAAAACGGGGAATTTGGGATGATTTTAGACAGTTGCAGAATGAAATAAATCAATTGTTTGATTCTACAGTTGCAACATCTTCAGATTTTCCAAAAGTAAACCTTTTTCAAGCGAACGACGATTTTATTTTAACGGCGGAAGTTCCAGGTGTTGACCCTAAAGAAATTGATATTTCGATTCAGGGCAATGTTTTGAGCTTAGGCGGGAAAAGAGAAGGAACGTCTGTCGCCGAAGACGCGGTTTTACAGCGGACAGAAAGAGTTTCAGGAAGTTTTTTACGGACAGTAGAACTTCCGGCGAAAGTTGACGCAAAAGGCATTGAAGCGACATGTAAGAATGGTATTTTGAAAGTAAAACTGCCGCGAGCTGAAGAAGACAAACCAAAGAAAATTAGTATTAAAACCGAATAAAAAGGAGGTGTGTTATGTCAGAAAAAAACTTAACAAAAAAAGAAGCTGCCACGCCGGTTAATGTGGAAAGAACGCATGAGTGGCCAACTTATGTGCCCGATGTGGATATAGTTGAAAGCAAAGATTGTTTTGTTGTCAAAGCTGATATTCCGGGAATTGAACCGCAAAATGTTAACATAACTTTCGAGCAAAATGTTCTTTCTATTCATGCAGAATGCAGCATTGAAAACATCAACGGCAGACAGCTAATTAGTGAGTTTGAGCCGGGAGACTACGAAAGAAGATTTTCAGTGTCAAACGAAATAGATGCTTCGAAGATTGAAGCAAAAACTTCTAACGGGGTTTTGACTTTAACGTTACCGAAGGCAGAGTCGGCCAAACCAAGAAAAATTGAAGTAAAATCAGTTTAACACTTTAATTTAACAGGAGGTGATTATTATGGCTATCAAAGATTTAATACCTTGGTTTTCCGAGAAACGCTCAATAGAAAGGGATAATCCTTTTTTGGCCTTGCAAAACGAGTTTAACAATCTTTTCGATAATTTCTGGAGAAACAGAAACTTTTCTCCTGCAGTTTTTGAAGGAGAATTAGCAAAGTTCCAACCAAATATTAATATTGCGGAAAACGACGATGCGTACGTTGTATCGGCCGAGTTGCCGGGAATGGACGAGAAAAATATAGAGTTGGAACTGAAAGGAAACTCTTTGGTTTTGAAAGGCGAAAAAAAGGAAGAACACGAAGAAAAAAAGAGGGGAAGAGTTTATTCGGAAAGACGTTACGGGTCTTTTTACAGACAGATTCCTTTGCCTGATGAAGTTAAAGTTGAAAAAGTGGAAGCAAAATTTAAGAATGGAGTTTTAAATATTGAGCTTCCGAAAACGGAAAAGGCAAAAACTTCGCACAAGCAAATTGAAATCAAAGCTGAATAACCCGTAACCTTAAAAAGGGCAAAGGAGCTTTTTTCAAACTTCAAAAATTGTAGTGTTAAAATGCTTCTTTGCCCTTTAATAAAAAATGTTGTTAATTGATATTTAATATTAATGTAAGGAGGTGTATTATGAACATTATAATTAAATTCTTAATAATATTTTCACTGATTTCATCTACAAGTTTCTGCGCCGATGACATTGACACTTTGCAGGAAAACTTTAACACAAAGAAAAAGAACCTTTTCTTGGATTTGAACAGGGAATTTAATAGTGTCTTTAATGATTTTTTGAGAGGTCGCGATGCCCTTTTCTCGGAATTTGATGACATAGACTTTAACAAATTCCAACCTAAAATTAACTTAGACGAGAATGACAACGAGTATATTTTGACGGCCGAATTGCCTGGAATGGACGAAAAAGAAATCGAAATTGAGGTGAAAGAAAACTCCCTGATTCTTAAAGGAGAAAAAAAAGAAAAGCATATTGAAAAAATGAAAGACAGTCAATATTCCGAAATAAAATATGGAGCATTCAGCAGGCAAATTTATCTGCCTGAAGAAGTGGATGTAGAAAAAACTGAAGCAACTTTTAAGAAAGGGCTCTTAATAATCAACCTGCCAAAGTCAAAAAAGGCAAAAGTTTTGCCAAAGAAAATTAAAATTAAAACTGAATAATCCATAAGACTTTAATGGATAACTTTTCTTTATTTCATTCGACAAAAAATGTTGATTGCAAACAACAATTTTTGTCGAATGATTTTTTTAATATTTAGTGTCGTGTCAACCTTGCAATAATGTCGTAAAAGCGAAACATTGAATGCACAATGAGCTGCGTTTGTTGTAGGCGTCCCGAGCGCGCAAGCGTCTCGTAACCAGCCGCGTTTCCGGCAAAATCGGTTAATTCCGAAACGCCGATAGCAATCGGCGGCTACAATTTTTGCCGACACTTTATTGTTGACACGACGCTAGTGCCTTGTAACTTGTAAATGGAAAATCAAAAGTCGGTTTTTAAGGGATAGCTATTTAGTCGTCCCTTAAAAAGTCAATTTTGAGGCAATTGCAAGGCGATAAGGCGAAGGCGTATTGTAATACTCCGAGCAATTAACATCCCCCTTCAAAGGGGGACTCGCCGCAATCGGCCAAAATTGGCTTTGCTGCTTTGTTAAAGGATTTCCGAAATCAAACCCACGATGAGCGGGGCAGGGATTTCGGTTACATTTTTAACAGTCCGAGAACCGGCATCCGCCAGTCATGCGTCCTGTTTTACATTTTTTTGCAAGGTTTTCGCGAAGAACTCCTAAAACCTTGCAATATTTTTCACACTTTTCATAAGCCAATGACCCATGAATACTACAAAAAAGCAGTTTTTAAGGGAGGACTAATTATTATCGTTTGCGTGCGAAGGAGGGCTAGGATAGTTCCAGAAATGGTTTGTTGGAGCGTGGCCGGAGCCGATTTCAGAGGCGGTAATTATGGCTTGTGTGATATAAGTTTTTGCGCATTTTACAGCGTCTATAACATCAAGTCCACGCGCAAGATATGCCGTCAGCGCGGCCGAAAAAGTGCAGCCGGTTCCGTGAGTGCATTTGGAAAGAATTCTCGCAGCGTACAAAAAATGCTGCTCTTCTTTTGTGTAAATTAAATCAGTAGCATCACCGTCAAGATGCCCGCCTTTTATAACAACACATTTTACACCTGTTTTGAGAAGTTGCGCGGCGGACGGAATCATATCGTCCGGACAATTAATTTTTACTCCTGTTAAAATTTCAGCTTCGGGAACGTTTGGCGTGACGACAAGAGCAAGAGGCAGCAGCAGTTCTTTCAGGTCCTGAACAGCGTCTTGTTTAAGAAGATGGGCGCCACTTTTTGAGATCATAACCGGGTCAACAACCAGTTTTTTTATATCAAAATTTTTAAGTTGTTTGACAACAGCTTTAACAATCTTGGAATTTCCGAGCATACCTGTTTTGCAGGCATCAGTACCGATATCAGATAAAACTGCTTCAATTTGTTTTTCTACAATAGCTGGAGAAGCGTATTCGATAGAACTAACATCAACAGTATTTTGAGCGGTAAGCGCAGTAATAGCAGTAGACCCGTAAACGTGCAAAGAACAGAACGTTTTTAAGTCTGCCTGAACTCCGGCGCCACCGCCGGAATCTGAACCTGCTATAGTAAGGGCTTTGTGCATAAAGAGGTGTCAGGTGTCAGGTGTCGGGTGTCAGTATTGAAACCTGGAACCCGGAACCCGAAACCTATTCTAATTTTTATCAGTTAAAGCCGCGACGCCCGGAAGGACTTTTCCTTCCAAGTATTCGAGGCTTGCCCCGCCGCCTGTGCTAATGTGGCTAACTTTATCAGCGAAACCTGATTTTTTAATAGCAGAAACAGAATCTCCACCACCAATAATAGAAATAGAATCGCTGTTAGCAACCGCTTCGGCAATAGCAAAAGTACCTTTAGCAAAAACAGGCTGTTCGAAAACGCCCATAGGCCCATTCCAAACAACAGTTTTAGCTTTAGCAATTTCTGCTGCAAAAATTTCTATAGTTTTAGGCCCGATATCCAGTCCCATCAAATTTTCAGGGATTTTTTCAGTTTCAACAACAGTAGCCTGATCAACAGCGCCAAATTCCGGAGCGCAAACATGATCGACAGGCAGCAACATAGAAACGCCTTTTTCTTTAGCGATTTTCAGAAAAGAAGCAGAAGTTTCCAGAAGGTCTTTTTCTACCATAGATTTGCCGACTGCTATTCCTTTAGCTTCGAGAAAAGTATAAGCCATAGCTCCGCCGATAATTATTGACTCAGCTTTATTGAGCAGGTTTTCGATGACAGGAATTTTATCGGAAACTTTTGCGCCGCCGAGAATCGCGACAAAAGGTTTTTTAGGGTTTTCTACAGCATTGCCGAGATAATCGATCTCTTTTTGAAGCAAATAACCTGCAGCGCATGGTTTTAAAAATTTTGTTACACCAACCATGGAGGCGTGCGCGCGGTGAGCAGTTCCAAAAGCGTCGCTGACATAAACATCGCCGAGTTTAGCGAGATTTTTAGCGAATTCTTCGTTTGCTTCGGGAGTATCTTTTCCGGTTTCAGCATTATGAAAGCGAAGGTTTTCAAGAAGAAGAACTTCGCCGGGCTGAAGCTCCGCGGCAAATTTTTCCGTTTCTTCTCCAACGCAGTCATCCGCCATTTTAACTTGAATACCAAGGAGTTCCGAAAGTCTTTTTTGAACAGGTTTAAGAGAAAACTTAGGGTTAGCAACACCTTTAGGCCTTCCGAGATGCGACATTAAAATGGCAGAAGCGCCTTTCTCCAAAACATATTTTATAGAAGGAAGCGCGGCCTGGATTCTTGTGTCGTCTGTTATTTCAAGGTCTTCGTTCAGAGGCACGTTAAAATCAACGCGCATAAGAACTTTTTTGCCCTGTAAATCTAAATCTTCAATAAAAAGCTTTGCCATGATGATTAAAGAGTTGGGTTTTGGAGTGTTGGAGTAATTCCCCCTTTTGTAAAGGGGGTTAGGGGGATTTCCCCAACACTCCATCAGTCCATTCTTCGTTTACGCCATCATTTTGATGAGGTCAACGCATTTTGCGGAGTAACCCCATTCATTGTCATACCATGAAACGGTTTTAACCATGTTTCCTTCGACAACCATTGTGCTGCCTGCATCAATGATAGAAGTATGAGTTTCGCCAACGATGTCGGCCAAAACGATCGGGTCTTCAACATATTTTAATACGCCTTTTAGTTCACCTTCAGCAGCTTCTTTAAAAGCTGCATTAACCTGTTCTGCAGTAACTTCTACTTTTAATTCAGAAACAAGGTCAGTAATTGAACCAACCGGAGTAGGAGTGCGGATAGCGAAACCGTTCAGCTTACCGTTAAGCTCAGGAATAACTTTGCCAACTGCGATTGCAGCTCCTGTTGATGTAGGAATCAAGTTTGTGGAAGCGGTGCGTGCGCGGCGAAGGTCTGAATGCGGCATGTCAAGCGTGCGCTGGTCATTTGTGAAGCTGTGAATAGTTGTCATAAGACCTTTTACAACGCCGAATTTATCATTAAGAACTTTTACCATTGGCGCAAGACAGTTTGTTGTGCAGCTTGCGTTTGAAACAACGATGTCAGTGTCTTTAAGAGCGCTGTCGTTGACGCCAAAGACGATAGTAGCGTCAATTTCATCTTTTGCGGGAACGCTGAGCAGAACTTTTTTCGCACCGGCTTCAACGTGTTTCAAGCACTGTTCTTTTTTTCTGAAAATACCTGTAGATTCAAGAACAATGTCAACGCCTTTCTCCGACCACGGAATATTAGCGGGGTCCCGTTCTTCGCTGATGGAAATTTCTTTGCCGTTTACTTCCATTCCTGCTTCTGTCAGTTCAACTGTGCCGTTGAATCTTCCGTAAGTGGAATCGTATTTAAGCAAATGCGCGAGAGTTTTATTGTCTGTAATGTCATTAATATGAACTACATCAACTCCGTCAGTTTCCTGGATAATTTTGAAAACGTTGCGTCCAATTCTACCGAAACCGTTAATACCAATTTTAATAGCCATTTTGTCTCCTTTTAATTATTAAATGAAAAAAAATACTTTTGTGCATTTTTAGAGTTGCAAATTATACCATTTTTGATTTTTATTTGCAACGAAATTGAAAATTCTTTATAATAGCAAGAAAGAATTGGAGTGATGGCGTATTGGAGCATTGGATTCCTGACACCTGACACCCGACACCTGACACCTGAATGTAATATTATGAGCGAAAAAAGAACGGACTGGCATACTTATTTTATGAAAATTGCCGACGTGGCAGGGCACAGATCCACATGCCCGAGAAAAGCTGTAGGAGCGGTAATTGTCAGGGATAAAACTATTTTATCTACAGGCTATAACGGTAGCATTCGCGGGATGCCGCATTGCCTGGATATAGGCTGCGACCTTGAGAACGATCATTGTGTGGCAACTGTTCACGCCGAAGCAAACGCGATTATCCAGGCGGCAAAAAACGGGGTTTGTATAAACGGCGCAGATATTTACGTTACCGCCAGCCCGTGCTGGAACTGCTTTAAACTTATAGCGAACAGCGGCATCAAGCGGATTTTTTACGGGGAATTCTACCGCGACGAAAAAAGTTTGAAAGTTGCAAAGCAATGCGGCATCGAACTTATTTCGATGGAGAAATAATGTAGCCCGGACCTCCAGCCTGGAGGGGCACCGTCCCCGGCGACTTAATTTTTATATTCAATATTCAACAAGAAATATTCAATGACAAAATAAAGTTATCCTCTGGATTTGGTTTTTAATTGAGTAACAACTTCTATTTTTTCTATCGACAATTTTTGTCGATTTTATTCAGCAAATAATAATGAATACTTTTGTAATATTGTTAAGTATAGTTTTGAGTTTTGCTTACATGGGCTTTTCCGCGACAAATTTCAACCTTCCACAAAAATCACAGGTGTATATAACCTTTAAAGTTGTTCCAGCTTCCCTCCCCAAAAAAGCGAAAGTCTTTATTTCCGGAAATCATGAAAAACTTGGCAACTGGAATTCCGGGGCTGTTCCAATGAAAAAAAACAAAGACGGAAGTTGGACAAAAACGCTTTCTTTTAAATCCGGCACGCATCTTGAATATAAAATTACTCTTGGTTCATGGGCAAAAGAGGCATTGGACAAATCAGGTCATGTTCCGCCAAATTCTGTTCTCTTTGTTAAAACCAACGCAACAGTAACCACTGTTGTTGACAAATGGAAAAGTGGGGAATTCAAGGGAAAGGGGCAAATTGCCGGGAATTTAAAAGTTCATCATAACATGAAGTATGAAGGAATTCTCCCGAGGGATGTTCTTGTCTGGCTGCCAAAAAATTATGAAGAATCTTCCCAAAAGAAATATCCTGTTCTTTACATGCATGACGGACAGCAATTATTCGATCCAGCGACTTCAACTCACGGTGTTGACTGGCAGGTAGATGAAACTGTTTCAAAACTTGTTGAGCAGGGAAAGATGAAGGAAATTATTGTGGTCGGAATAAATAACACAGATGACCGCTGGCAAGAATATTCAGAAACAACCAAAGGCCGGGCTTATAGAAATTTTGTTATAAAAAAACTGAAACCGTTTATTGACAAAACTTATCGGACGCGACCTGAACGCGAGCACACAGGAGTAATGGGTTCGTCCATGGGTGGTTTAGTTTCATTTTTATTTGTTTGGTATCATCCGGAAACTTTTTCCATGGCGAGCTGTCTTTCCCCCGCGTTTATTGAAGGGGACATTTTAGAAAAAGTAAAAAATTACAAAGGGGGCGTCAAAAACATCAAAATATATATTGATAATGGGGGATTAGGCCTTGAAAAGAAACTTCAACCCGGCTGCGAAGAAATGCTTGAACTTTTAGAAAAGCAGGGATTTGTTCAGGGAGAAAATCTGATTTGGTTTCGTGACAAAAAAGCAGAGCACAACGAAGCGGCCTGGGCCAAACGTGTTTGGAAGCCGCTTTTATACATGTATGGCATCGGCGAACAAAAATAGATCAAAGAATTACACTAAGCTTTCTCCCCCATCCATTTTTTATTCCTATTTCTAACCAAGGATGAGCTTGCATATTAATTTTGGTTCTTCTCCTAAAGAGTTAATTGAAATTAAAGAATTTTGTAAATAGTCGTCCCTTAAAAAGTCAAAATTGACTTTGCTGCTTTGTTAAAGGTTTTCCAAAATCAAAGATTTCGGTTACATTTTTCACAGTCCGAGAACCGGCATCCGCCAGTCATGCGTCCTGTTTTACATATTTTTGCAAGGTTTTCGCGAAAAACTCCTAAACCTTGCAATATTTTTCACACTTTTCATAAGCCAATGACCCATGAATACTACAAAAAAGCAGTTTTTAAGGGTCGACTAAGTAACTAACAACAAATTATTATCACTATGAAAAAAAACATTTGGTATATTCATGAAAAAGATATTGACCTGACGCAACCAGTTGTGATGGGAATCTTGAACGTTACTCCGGATTCTTTTTCGGATGGCGGAAAATTTTATTCAGAAGAAAATGCCCTTGAACACGCGCGCAAAATGATAGAAGACGGTGCTGGCATCATTGACGTTGGGGGAGAATCGACACGTCCCGGTTCTAAACCTGTTTCGACAGATGAAGAAATATCAAGGATTTTCCCTATAATTAAAAAAATTGCTTCTGAAAGTTCTATCCCAATTTCAATTGACACGCGAAAATCTGAAGTTGCGCGCGCGGCGCTTGAAGCCGGAGCTTCCATTGTTAACGATATTTCCGCGCTTGGCGACCAGGAAATGGCAAAAGTTGTTCGCGAAAGCAGCGCAGGAGTAGTGCTTATGCACATTCACGGCGATCCAGAAACTATGCAGGAAAACCCGCTTGACGAAAAAATAGTTTTAGAAGAAGTAAAGAAGGGTCTCCAGGATAGAATAGAATATGCGCTTCAATCCGGAATAGAAAAAAGCAGAATTGTTATCGACCCCGGCATCGGTTTTGGAAAAACTTTCAAAGCTAACGAAGTTTTGATAAAAAAACTTGATAAATTTTTAGATTTGGGTTTTCCGATTTTAGTAGGCGCGTCAAGAAAAAGATTTTTGGGGGAAATAACGGGGGAGCCGCCTGAAAAAAGACTTGCCGGGTCGCTTGCTGCCCACATCATAGCATATCAAAACGGCGCTTCAATCATAAGAACCCATGATGTGAAAGAAACAAAATCAGCTCTGAAAGTAGTCGTAAGGTGTGAAGGTGAAAAGTGAAAAATTGGCGCGGCTGGCAAGCCGCGGCTACAACCAACTATTTCTTTTCCCTAACCCTCAATTTTGGCGGCTCGATTAAAATAGTGGTTCCCGGTTCAACGGACCGTGTAATCCAGGAGTTACCTCCAATAACAGAACCTTCACCGATAGTAACATCTCCGAGAATCGTCGCGTTGGCGTAAATAACAACATTGTCTTCAATAGTCGGGTGCCTTTTTTTTCCGCGGAACTCGCGCGCGTCTTCGGGGAAAGATTTCGCGCCGAGAGTTACTCCTTGATAAAGCTTAACATTTTTTCCTATGACGGTTGTTTCACCTATGACCACCCCGGTGGCATGGTCAATAAAGAAATGTTCTCCAATAGTCGCGCCGGGATGAATGTCGACACCTGTTCGCCGATGTGCGTATTCTGTCATCATCCTGGGAATCAGAGGAACATTATATTTGTGGAGTTCATGAGCGATGCGCTGAATAGCGATAGCGTGAAGCCCGGGATAACAAAAAATAGCTTCTTCCTGGGAATAGCAGGCAGGGTCACCTTTAAAAGCGGCTTCTACATCCGTTCTTAAAATTTTCCTCAAAGAAGGAAGAGCTTCGAGCATCCAGGCAGCACACCTGTGAGCGTTTTTGCTGCATTCTGTCAACTTGCAATTCTTATTTCTGCTGCAAGCGTGCATCAGGCTACATTCGATTTGCATTGCGAGCCGTTCATACACATCCGTCAAATGGCTGGTAATAATGTTGCTCAGATTATCGTGTGTGAGCTGCATCCTTCCAAAATAACCTGGAAAGAGAAGAGCGATAAGTTCGCGTGTAATCAAAATAACTTCTTCTCTCACCGGTAGATTAGCTTCATCGATTTGGCTTATTTCTCCGTGCTCATCGTAATCTTTGATGAGAGATTCAAGAATAAATGGAAGATCGAATTTCATAATAATTTTGGTCAAAGGCCAAAGTTCATTTCCAATACATAAGTTCGCCGCCCACACCATGAACGGTTTCTTTACCTACAACTTTAAGAACCGGAAAAGCTTTAATGTTGCCATTGGGCATTCTCAAGCGTTTTTCTTTAAGCACCTGCACAATAATGACTTTAGCTTCTCCGGGTCTGAGCTTTTCAAGAAGGCTTGGATCAATACCTTTAATAATAAATTCCCTGTAAACCTTGCTTTTTCGGTTTTTTTGATAAACAAGATAAGTATTCGGATCGTCGCCAATCCGGTAAGATTTATCATATCCTGTTATCTTCAGTTTAAAGAAGCGTCCTTTTGACACAGGCAGTCTTGGCGCTGACTCCGTAATGTTAGTTTTTGTGTCGGCAAAGGAAGCGAGTGAAAAAACGAAGATAAAAATTAATAAAAGTTTCATAATACGCTCCTGTTTTTGTGGACAATGTGGACAAATAATTCCCAATTACCTCTCCAATATCCATTTTCCAATTTCTATTTTCTAATTTCAAAACTATTCAACAGTAACTGATTTAGCCAGGTTTCTCGGCTGGTCAACATTGCAGCCCCGTGCAACAGCAAGGTAATACGCGAAAAGCTGAAGCGGAATAACTGTAAGAATAGGTTTAAGAACCTGGTGAACTTTAGGTGTTTTGATAATATCATCAGAAAGCTTTTTAATAATCGGATTGTCTGAATCCGTAACAGCAACAATTTTTCCTTTCCGGGCGTTAATTTCCTGGATATTTGCAATCATTTTTTCTATCAAGTCAGACTCGTTGGCTAGAGCAACAGTAAGATGCTTTTCGTCAACAAGAGCGATAGGCCCGTGCTTCATTTCCGCGGCGGGATAACCGTTAGCGTCAATATAGGAAATTTCTTTTAATTTTAAGGCGCCTTCGAGAGCGACAGGAAAATGATCATTTCTGCCCAGGAAAAAAGTGTGCTCGGTTTCGACATATTTTTCCGCAATTTTTTTTATTTCATCTTTTTGCTCAAGAAATTTTTCAATGATTTCCGGAAGAAGTTGAAACTCATCAATAATTTCAGAAGCAACTCGCCTTGACAAGTCTCTAACACGGCCGAAATAAATAGCGAGGAGAATCATGACGGTAACCTGCGAAGTGAAAGCTTTTGTCGAGGCGACGCCGATTTCCGGCCCGGCATGGACATAAACTCCTCCGTCAGATTCGCGCGCGATAGTGCTTCCAACAACATTGCAAATTCCCATGACTGCTGCTCCTTTATTTTTAGCTTCGCGAACGGCGGCAAGGGTATCAGCAGTCTCCCCGGACTGGCTTATAGCAAGCACAAGAGTATTGGGGCGGATAATCGGGTTTCTGTACCTGAATTCAGAAGCGAAATCAACTTCAACGGGAATCCTCGCAAGCTCCTCAATAATGTATTTGCCGACCATTCCTGCATGAAGCGCTGTTCCGCAAGCGGTAATAAGAATCCTGTCAATATTCAAGATATCTTTATTGGACAAATTCAAGCCGCCGAGTTTTGCTGTTGCTTCTTTTGGAAGGATTCTTCCGCGAAAAGCGTCGCGGATAGTTGAAGGCTGCTCGCAAATTTCCTTAAGCATAAAATGGTCATACTCTCCGCGCTCAATATGATCTGCTTCCCAGGAAATTTCTTCCACATCTTTTGTGATAACCGCACGCTCGAAAGTTTTAGTCTGATAACCATCTTTTTTTACAACAACAAGTTCATTGTCATCAAGATAGATAACCTGCTTAGTATAAGTGACAAAAGCATTAATGTCCGAAGCGAGAAACATTTCGTCATTGCCGATGCCGAGAACAAGCGGGCTTCCTTTTCTTGCGCCGACAATGGCATCCGGCACGTCTTTGCATAAAACAGCTATCCCGAATGTTCCTTCAAGCACTTTTATAGCATTGCTGACCGCCTCTTCAAGTTTTGCGATAGACCAATTATCTGAACCATCGTAAAAAAATTTTTCTACAAGATGAGCGATAACTTCCGAATCAGTTTCAGTTTTAAATTCCCGGCCTTCGGAAATCAGATGTTTTTTTAAAGAAACATAGTTTTCTATAATCCCGTTATGGACAATTGCAATTTTCCCGGTGCTTCCCGTATGGGGATGAGCGTTTGCATGAGAAGGTTCTCCGTGAGTTGCCCACCGTGTATGCGCTATTCCAACATTTCCCGAAGAAGAATTTGAAGCAATTATATTTTCGAGTTCGGAAATTTTGCCGACTTCTTTTTTGATATTAATTTTATCAGATTCGATAGTAGCGATACCGGCGGAATCATAACCGCGGTATTCGAGGCGTTTCAGCCCTTCGATAAGAATCGGCACAGCGTTTTCTTTTCCTAAATATCCTACTATTCCGCACATATTATTAAGAAGTAAAGTTAAAAGGTTAAAGGTTAAAAGGTTAAAGGTATAAATCTTACCCGGCATTCGCCCTGAAATTCTCCGGGCGCGGTGGGCGCTTACGCGAATCAAAAATCACAAATTAAACAACATGCCCCTTTAATCCCCCTTCAAAGCGGCAAAGGGGGAATTAATTGTTTACATTCCGAGAACTTTAACAACAAGTTTTTTTCTTCTTTGCCCGTCAAATTCAGCATAAAAAATTTGCTGCCATGGCCCTAAATCCAACCTGCCTTTAGTTACGGGCACAATAACTTCGTGGCCGATGAGCAGATTTTTCAAGTGGCTGTCACCGTTAGTTTCACCTGTTCTGTGATGCCTGTAGTCATGCCTGAAAGGAGCCAATCTTTCCAGCCATTCATCCATATCATTAATGATGCCGTCTTCAGCATCGTTAATATAAACACCCGCGGTAATGTGCATGGCGGCAACAAGAGCAAAACCTTCTTGAACTTCGCTTTCGGCGACAATGTTTTCTACTTCGCCGGTAATGTTAATATATTCGCGATGTTTTTTGGTGTTAAACCAAAGGTATTCAGTTTTAGATTTCATAGTTTTGAAATTAGATCGCCGCCGAGGCGGGACAAGAATTAGAAATTTTAAACTTCCTGTTTTCCAGTAAAGACGAAATGCCGATGTATAAAAATCCGACAGCATAAACTAGCATAAAATACCCGATAAAAAGTCTGTGAGAGTTTAGACAGATAACAAACGCGGCAGCGCCGTAAATGCCGAAAATAATTTCAAACCAGAAAATCGGGAAACTTTTTATAAAATATTTTTTTTTGCTGCCGGTAGGGCTGTCGCCCAATTTTGGAGTTCTGACAAATGGGCTTTTAATTCCAAGAAGAGCTTCGAAAACAGCTTTGGAATTATTTACTGCAATACCAACTCCAACACACATAAGCCAAGGCATATAAAGTATTCTCTTCAACCACTTTTTATAAATAACTTTTTGTGCGAACAAATATAACGACGACGGGGCTATTGTGCTGATAAAAAAGATTCCTGCCAGCAAGCACCATGCCCAGACAGGAAGCATGTAGCTTGAAAGAAAAAGCACCGGCATTGCCATAGCGGCAAGAATTAGAATTAAAGGATGTATCGCGTAATGGGTTAGATGCAAAAATGCCTCGAATTTTTTCAAAAGGCTGTCGTCAGATTTTAAAATTCGCCCAAGCAGCTTTATCGCTGTCTGAGTAGAACCTTTAGCCCAGCGGTACTGCTGGGATTTGAAAGCGGTAACATTTGAAGGAAGCTCAGCAGGAGCGCAAACGTTAAAAACAAATTTCATTTTCCAGCCGGCAAGTTGCGTCCTGTAAGAAAGGTCCATGTCTTCGGTCAGGGTGTCGGATTGCCAGCCTCCCGCGTCGATTATAGCTTCTTTCCTCCAGATTCCCGCCGTGCCGTTAAAGTTCATATAAAGGTCATTCCACGCGCGGGCGCTTTGCTCGACAGCAAAGTGCGCGTCAAGCCCGATTGCCTGCGCTGTAGTCAGCCATGAATACCTGTCGTTAAGGTGTCCCCATCTTGCCTGGACAGCAGCATATTTTTCATGGCTGTTAAAAAAGGGAACAGTCTTCTTGAAAAAATCCCTGCCGGGAACGAAATCGGCGTCAAAAATCGCGAGAAAATCTCCCTTGCTTATTTCAAGCCCGTGCTCAAGAGCCCCGGCTTTGAAGCCTTCGCGTGTGCCGCGCTGAATATGAACAATGTCAACACCTTCTGATTTCAGTTTGTTGACAGTTTCACTGATAACAGGAGAAGTATCGTCAGTAGAATCATCTAAGACCTGAATTTCGTGCTTTTCGCGCGGATAGTCTATCGCTGCAACCGCTTCAATTAATCTTTTTACAACGTTTTTTTCGTTATAAACCGGAAGCTGCGTGGTTAAAACAGGTAAATCTGCCGCGTCGAACGATTCGCTGTATTTATTTAAAAAATTTCGGTTTCTTTTATTTTCCGCATTCCTCCGCCTGTTAAAAAGATAAACCATTAAATAACAGTTTGCCGCATATACAAAAAGAATTAAAGAGCAAATAAGGTATACAAATACCATTATATAAAAAATAACATTTCCCGGAAATGTACTTATAAATTCCTGTATCATAAAAGGTTACCGCTTTAGTGTGATCAAAAGGTAAAATAGCCTAACATCCAATGTTCAACATCAAACGTCCAATTTCAAGTTTCAAATCTCAAATTATATTATATCAAAATTGATAATATCTGTAAATAAAATGGGTTAGTATTGAAAAAATTAAGGAATAGGCAGTACTTTTTCTTTTAAAGCGCTCGGAGACCATTTTAGAATTTCAGATAATTGATATGCCTGGTTTATAGAATAATTCCCGCTTCTAAGCCTGACAAGTTTTTCCATGCAGGCGCCGCAGCCGGCTTTTTCGCCGATATCATTGCAAAGTGTTCTGATGTAAGTGCCTTTAGAGCAAACAGCCCTGACAGTTGCAAGGGGCCAGTCCAGCTTTTCCAGAACCAACTCCCGAATATTAATAATTTTTGGTTTTCTTTCTATTTTCAAACCTTTTCTGCCAAGCTCATAAAGCTTTTTTCCTTTGACTTTTATCGCGGAAAACATTGGCGGAATTTGAGAAACTTCCCCGCGGAAATCTTCAAAAATTTTTTCTATTTCGTCAGACGAAAGCGGGGAAGGGTTTTCGGTTTCACAGATGGTTTTTCCGGTTATGTCTTGTGTGTCAGTTGCAAGCCCGAACTTAATTGTGAAAAGATATTCTTTTTCATCTGCCATTAATTTGTCGGAAGATTTGGTGGCTCTGCCCGAAAGAAGAACAAGAACACCCGTTGCTATAGGGTCAAGGGTGCCGGCATGTCCGAGCTTTTTAAGCTTGAAAAAGTTTCTGACTTTAGCAACGACATCGTGGGAAGTCCAGTCAGCAGGCTTGTCAACAACAAGTATGCCGTCAATCTGCAGTTTTGGGTTGTTAGGTCTCATTCAAAAAATCCCCCTTAAAATTTTTCCCGCCTTCAGCGGGAAAAAGGGGGCAAAGGGTTGATGTTAATGACATCAAGGACTTAAAAGACAATTTAATCTTCTTCCTCTGTTAGTTGTTCAGACACTTCAAATTCCTGAAGAATCAATTCCCTTTTTTTCCTGAAATGAGTTACAGGTCCGTAGGAGGCGTAAATAAGCGCCAGGCAAAAAAGAGTCGGCCCTATATTTGTTATTACCAGGGCAATAATTCCGGCAGCGAGAATAAGATAAATAAAAGGATGTTTTTTCCAAATGTTTTGTTTCGCAAGCGCGGGATACTTTATATTGCTAACCATAAGCAAACCGAGGCCGGCGGTAATAAAAGGCAAAAGCCAGTGCGTTGTGAAATCTGTAACAGATTCGGGAAGCAAGCCGCTGCCGACAAGAAGAAAATAAGAGCCGATAACGCCTGCGGCAGCCGGACTCGGAAGCCCTAAAAAAGATTTTGATTCGTCCTCTATTTTGGAATTGAAACGGGCAAGCCGTAACGCTGTGCAGCCCGCGTAAACAACACAAATTAAAAATCCTATTCTTCCGATTCCTTTCAGTCCTTCGGAATCCATAAATGACAGCGAAGCGCGGTAAACCATTATAGCAGGAGCTATCCCGAAACTTGTCAGATCGGCAAGTGAATCAAATTCAACCCCGAATGCGCTTGTAGTATTTGTTATTCTCGCTATCAGCCCGTCGAAAACATCAAACAGCATGGCGAATCCGATGCAAAGTGCCGCTACATAATAATTTCCCTCGCCTTTTAACATTAATGTAATGGCGTATATCCCGAGCGCGAAATTTGTCGCTGTAAACAAATTCGGAAGAATATAGACCGTTCCTTTTATGGGTAATTTTTTCATGATTTTTTTTGTCTGTTTTTTAACCTTTTTATATTATATAAATTTACCGGTGTTTTCGTCAATAAAAATTGAATAAATGATAAAAAAATGATAATATAGAAGTAGAAACGGAATAATGGATTACTGGTTTGGTGGTTTGGCGGAGAAACGTTGCTCGCCCCCAGAGCTTCGGGTCCCCGGCGCCCTAATTGGATTGAAACTACAAAAACTAAAGCACAATGCGCAATGATTGATGGCTTTAACATATCTTTTTTTGCCGGTGGAATTGCAACAGGATTGTCTGTGGGAGTTTTGTGTTTAAGCGCTTGCAGCTGCTTGCTTCTGCCGCTTTTTTTAAGCCGGAAACAAAGTTTCCTGAGAAGCTGTTATATTTTCCTTGCTTTTTCTGCCGGAAGGTTGTTGGCTTATGTCGCCTTTGGCGCCGCCTCAGGTTGGCTGGGGGCGGAGTTCAGCTCGCTTTCGTGGTTTAATTGGGTTGTTGCCGCTGGATATCTTATTGCCGCGTTGCTTTTGATGAGGTTCATCAGCAAAGATTCTCCTTTATGCAGCCTGGAAAGAAAAACCCAAACATCAAAAAAATCTTCTTTGCCGTTCATTCTTGGAGTGACCACGGGCGTGAATTTCTGCCCGCCTTTTGTTCTAGCAGTGACAGTAGCTTTAGACACTAAAAGCGTTTTCTGGGGCGGTTTATATTTCTTCGCTTTTTTCCTGGGTACTTCTGTTTATCTTCTCCCGTTGATTTTTGCAGGCGTGCTTACCCGTTGGAACTTGTGGAGAAGAATAGGAAAACTCGCCGGCGCTGTAGTTGGTTTTGTTTATATTTTCATCGCACTGTCAACTTTTCATTCGCTCCTTTGTCAGAAGCCGGTTCCCGAACTGCTACGATTGAACGATGCCGGCTGCGAAAATTTTAAAGTAATTGACACGAGAGAACTTGAAGTTGACGCTATCGGATATGCAGGCAAAACACCCCTCGTCTTAATGGTTAGTAAGTCGGGAATTATTTCTAATATTTTTCTTTTGGAAAACCAAGAATCGGATTATGCAGTTGTCCCCGCGTCTAAATGGCTGAAACAATGGGAAAATAATTCGATGGAATTTCTTCGTGAAAATGTGAGAAAGGTTGACGGAATTAGCGGAGCTACCCTGACAATTGACGCTCTCCGCGAAAACCTTCATTCTGCTGCAAGAAGTTTTGTGGATGAAGGAGCCCTAACCGATTACCGATTACCGATTACCGATTACCGATTTATAAAAACAGCTCTTCCGTTTATTGTTCTTTTTATAATTGCACTTTTCGTCTCGAAAATTCCCCGATTGCAAAAATCATGGATGCGGTGGTGCCTCTGGATTCTTTCTGTAACGTTTCTTGGGCTTTACCGTTCTACCTTTTTTTCTATCGAACAAATTTCGTTATTGGTTCGCGGCAATATCCCGCCGCTGATTAATGTTTCCTGGTATGCGGTTTTTCTGATAACTATTGTTTCGCCCCTGTTTTTCGGGAGAGTTTATTGCAGATATGTCTGCCCGTTTGGAGCCTTAAGCGAAATTTGTTACAGAATAGTTCCCGGCGACTTTCAGTTGCCGGGTCCTACTGCAAAAATTTTAGATTACATGAAATATGTTTTGCTGTTTGCGGCAGTAATTTTAATGGTAGTCTTCTCAAAGTTCCCGGTAGAGAAGTTCGAGCCTTTTCATGCTGTTTTTACAAGAAACCAGCCGCGAACGTATTTTATTTTTGGCGTTTCGGTTTTAATAGTTTCCTGTTTTATAAAAAGGTTTTGGTGCTCGTTTTTCTGCCTTGATGGCGCGCTTTTGGAAATAATAAAATGACTAATAAATTCAAACCTTTTTTTGCTGTTATTCTTATCGGGGTTGTTGCAGTTCTTTTTGCTCGCAATTTGTGGGAAAGCTTTCGCAAAGAAAAAGAATTTCAGAAGAAAATAAAGGTTTCGCATGAAAAAGAAATTCGTGCCCCTGAAACACTTCTATCTGAATTTGCAAAACCTGAAAAAATCGACGTTTCAGATTTTACAAAACTTGCCAGTGGAAAAGTAGCGCGGGCAGGGCTTTCCATGAGAAAAGCAGAATATTGGAAACCTATGGAAAACAAAGAAGTAAGGTGTTTCCTGTGTCCGCGAAAGTGCGTGATTCCTAATGGATACAGCGGGCAATGCCGGGCACGCGTAAATATCGGCGGAATCTTGCGGACAATTGTTTACGGGAAGCCTGTTGCGATTCACGTTGACCCGATAGAAAAGAAGCCGCTGTTTCATTTTTTTCCTGAAACAAAAGCTTTTTCTATTGCGGCGGCAGGCTGCAACCTTAAATGTGTTTTTTGCCAGAACTGGGAGATTTCCCAAGCAAGACCCGAAAAAACCAGACACTTGAATATTCCCCCGGAACAGGTTGTTGCACAGGCGATCCGGTCAGGCAGCAAATCTATTGCTTACACTTACACTGAACCGACAATTTTTTTCGAGTATATGCGCGACACTGCAAAACTCGCGAGAGAAATTGGCTTGAAAAATGTTTATATTTCCTGCGGTTACATTGAAGAAAAACCTTTGCGGGAACTCTGCAAATATATAGATGCGGCGAACGTGGACTTGAAAGGCTTTTCAGAAGAATTTTATTCGGAATACACTTCAGGAACTTTATATCCGGTTTTGCGAACATTTAAGATTTTAAAAGAAGAAGGTGTTTGGGCGGAACTGACTAACCTGATCATTCCCGGCGCAAATGACACCCCTCAAGACATCAGCAACCTTTGTGAATGGATAGTGACGGAAATAGGAACTGAAATTCCTGTGCATTTTTCAAGGTTTTTTCCTAATTTTAAAGTCCTAGACCGCCCTCCCACACCCCTGGCAACACTCAATATGGCGATAGACATTGCAAAAAGTTTCGGGATAAAATATATTTATGCCGGGAACGTAGCGGGCAGTAAATACGAATCGACTTACTGCCACGGCTGCCGGAAAAAAATTATAGGCAGAAGAGGATATTTTATCAGCGAAATCAACATCAAAGACGGAAAATGCGAATTTTGCGGAACAAAAATCCCGGGACGATGGTAAACATAAAACTTTAAATGATTTCTGTATACTTGAAAGTTTATAGAAAATATGTTATAGCTTACTGTATGTGCGAAACTTTTAATTTATAAAGTCGGCTTGAAACTGTTCAAAATTATCTCGCTTTCTTTAACCCCATGTACCTCGCACAGTCTTTTAACTTTGCGCTTGATATTTTCCCACATGCATGATATAATATTTCAATCAAATATTAAAAGCACCCGTTTTTTATGCTCTTATTGTTTCAATCTTTAAACATCATAAAATAAAACATCATGTCCCGTACTCCTCGAATCGAAGGCGAAAACCTCTTCTACCATATTTTTAACCGCGGCATCGAAAAACGTAAAATCTTCTTTAATGACGATGACCGCCGTTTGCTTCTCGACATAATGTTTGAAACCGCTGCGGATTTCGATGTCGAAATTCACACTTACACTCTTATGCCCAACCATTTTCATTTTTTCTTAAAAACTTTACAGCCAAACCTTTGCAGATTTATGCACAGCTCAATGAATAAATTTGTTAAAAAATATAATCGCCTTAACGACCGTGTCGGAAGACTTTTTCAAGGCCCATACAAAGCTATCGTTGTTGATTCTAATGAATACGGTCATATTCTTTCAAGATATATTCATCTTAACTGGGCAAAAGCATACGGCAATAAAAGATTGTCAGTCGAAAGAAGATTCAACGCTATTAACGAATATAAATGGTCAAGTTTCCCCGCTTTCGCTGGCTTAGAATCTCCGCGCTGGCCCGTTAAAATGCAAAATATCCTCGATGATTTCGGCGATTCTCAACAAATCCAACACCAAAATTATGCCCAATACGTCAAAGAAGGCTTATTAAAAGAAATTAATCCTTTCGCTGATGTGGTCGCTAAAACTATTCTCGGCGGCGATGGTTTCGTTCGTTCTATAAAAGAACTCTTGAAAAATTCAAAGCGCCACGATGAAACTGCAAATCACCTCGCTCTTTCAATTCTATCTCCAAAAATCTGTGATGTTATCGAAGCCGTTGAAGCTGAATATAATACTCCGGCGGATTTATTTCTTACTCCTCGACCGGCTAAATCTCCTAAATTTAAAAATGTCGCGGAAGCAAGAAAAATCTTCTTGTGGGCTGCCGCTAAAGCTTGTGTCGGGAGATTAACTTTAAAACAAATCGCACTTCATGCCGGGGATGTTTCGCCCGCTGCCGTCGCTACTGCAAGAAACAGAGTCGATAAACTTAAATTATCTTCTGATTCTATTAATTTTCATTGTAAATCTATTCTTAATCGCTTGAATCTTAGCGAAAATGCTTTGCCCTCGGATAATTGGACTACTTCTTTTAAACAGTTACAAGCCTATAAAAGTAAATTCGGGCATTGCCTCGTTCCGGTAGATTATCCACCAAACAAATCTCTCGGTAGTTGGGTCGCTGCTCAAAAAATTATTTATCAAAATTTTGATGAATTAAAGAATCCTATTCTTCTTCATCGCTTCAATCGGCTGAAATCTCTAAATCCTTCTTGGATTAAAATCAAAAATGAAAATGATTGGAATGAAATGTTTCTAAACTTAAAAGCTTTTAAAAGACTCTTCGGACATTGCAACGTTCCAAATAATTGGGAAATTAATCCTCTACTCGCAGACTGGGTTGCTATTCAACAAAAAGAATATTATAATAAAAACCTTGATTCGTTTTCTCAAAAAAAATTGCAAACTCTCGGATTATTTTAAGCCGCCGTTACTCGAAAAAGGGTAAACAAGAAAATTCACCTCCTTACCAAGGAGGGGGGGGCGATAGACCGGGGTGGTTCACTACTTAACAAATT
>Ga0190284_1000310_pt1 | contig 31653 bp, 22 predicted proteins | sample 48691812_MG_FD_161668 | JGI IMG/M metagenome (GOLD analysis project Ga0190284, IMG submission 161668) | Hydrothermal vent microbial mat bacterial communities from Southern Trench, Guaymas Basin, Mexico - 4869-18-1-2_MG | ecosystem: Environmental > Aquatic > Marine > Hydrothermal vents >...
TTGACGCTATCTGGGTGGGATAACGCATCCTTGATCGATTTTTTTTTGTCCATCCCACCCGTTTACACTAAAGACAAGATCGTGTCCAGTTTTTTTTTTCGGGACATGCGCAGGGTTAGGGTGCCTTTTGTCGGTCAACTAAGAATTTGATATAGTCCTTCATCTGTTCTTTTCCTTTGTAGGATAGCTTCTCATACTCACCTATAATGTAGTTCAGGTCCGGGTTATTGAGCGATTCCCTCTTCAGCGCCTTTCTCGTGTTGATCAGGTAATCCACGCTGACCCCGAGCGCTCGGGCCAGTCTCTTGAGCGCTTCCGATTTTAATTCCTTTATCTGACCACCCTCGATGCGTGAAATGGTTGCATGGGTGATCTTCGAGGCCTTCGCAAGCTCGGCCTGCGTCATCTCCAGTTTTACCCTCAGTTGCTTGGTTTTTGTCCTTAATGACATTCGTAGCTCCTTTCTGAAGTAATCAACGACGTACACAAAATATTACGGCAATGCAAGTTTCGGGGCAACCGAAAAACCATTTTTTTAGAAGAAAATATTTACCTATCGGCATTTCAGCTGTGGCTTTTTCGAGAATGGGCGTCGATTCGGAGAAGGTTGTCTACAGAGCAGAGTTCGACGTCATTTTTAGGGTCCACGCCCAATCAACAAAATTTATTACAGCGACAAAACGTAGGTCGTGAGGTCCTGCAGCTCCTCGGGGGTGAGGATTTGAGTCCGGCCGTGGCAGTCATCCAGGTTGTGGTCGGTGAGAACGGCGTCCATCGTGGCGGCACGGCCGTCGAAGAGGTAGGGTGCCGTGCGCCACACCTCGATCAGCGTGGGGCAGTCCATCTTGCTCCCTGCGTCCATGCCTGCCGTCATCTTCAGGTCGTATCCCTCGAGGTCTGTGAAAAGGTTCCCCGAATGGCAGCGGGCGCATCCGCTGGTTACGAAGATCTCGCGGCCCCGCAGCGCTGACGCGCTCAGCCCGCCCTGCGCATCGAGGTAGGGGCTCGGCACCGGTTTCAGGGCCGTCAGATAGACGTCGATCGCGGCGGCTTCCTCCTCGGGCCGGACGGTGAAGAGGATGTGGCGCAATCCCGCGCGCACCGCGGCCTCGGCATCGCCGCGCGCGCCCATGGCCATGGCCGGCGGAGTGCGATGCGCGAGGAGCATACTCTTCGTGTTCTTGGGGTTGCCGAAACCGTCGTTGAGGAGATCCCAGTTGAGCCCGTCCGCCCGCCCATCGGGATGACAGCTCGAGCAGCTCTGCCACTCTTGGAAACAGATCGTCGCATCGTGAAAGAGCATCTCACCGCGGCGCTGCGCGGTGAGCGGAAGTTTCTTTGGACCGAGTGGGATCGATTGCACTATCGATTTAGTGCGCGCCGGTTCCCGGTCCGCGCCATCCCGGTGTTCGACGACTCCGATCGAATCGGAGAAGTATTCGGCCACAAAGACCCGCTTCCCTAAAGCGGCCACTCCACGGGGGCCCCGGCCCGGGAGCGCCACACGCCGCCGCAGCCCGAGAATGAACGTCAGGTCGTTCGGTACATCGTCGACATCGGCTTCGTCCAAGTCGGCGAGCTTGCGGACCAATCCCGGAGCGTCGATGAAACTCAACACGTGGCTCCCGCTGTGGGCCACGACGATCTCGTGGCCGTCGGGTGTGCACACCACCCCGAAAGGATTGGCCGCGCCCAGGTCCACGTCATCGAGCATCACGGTGTTGATCAGTTCTCCGGCGGCGTCGATGATGCTCAGCGCATTGGTGTTCATCCAACCCCGTTCGAGCTGGGTCGTGGGCATGTGATAGCGCGCGAGGATGTGAGTCACGAAGACGTGCCTGCCATCCGGCGACGCACAAATTCCACGCAACTCGGTGCTGCCGTTGGGCAGGCTCACATATCCTGTAATCTCGAAGGCCGGCGCATCGATCACCGTCACCTCGGCGGCCACCGAGTCGGCGTCGGCCGCACCATCGGGCAGGAGGTTGGCGACGAAGAGCTGCTTGCCGTCCGGCGTCAACGCGCAGGCCACCGGCTCGCGGAACGCGCGAATCCGTGCGCGTTCCTTTCCGCTGGCGGCATCGAATAGAGCCACGGCGTTCGCGAACCGGTCGCACAGGTAGAGCCGTTTTCCGTCGGGGCTCAGCACGGGCGCGCAGGGCGAGTGCCCGGCGGCGAAGGTGCGCACCACCTTGCGCCGCGCCGTATTCACAACGGCGACACACCCTCGCGGCGTGCCCGCGCGTGCGCAGGTCACGTAGAGCATTCCCGCCTTGCCGTCGAGAGCCAGGCCGCGCGGCGTGCCCGGCACCGAAATCTCGGCCACCACGGTTTTCTCCAAGCCATCGATCACGGCGACGCGGCCGGCGGTCACCTCGGTCACGTAGAGATGCACTCCGTCCGGATCGACGACCAACATCTCGGGAGACCGATAACCATTGCCGTCCTCCGACGGAGCGGCTGCGCTCACAACCACGGAAAGTGTCAAAAAAGCGGCCAGCAGCTCGGCTTTCATACGGTGCTCCTCAAACGGTCGTAGAGACCTCTCTTCGTTCCTTATTTTCGCGCCACCCGCAGCTTTTTCGGCTCCATGAGCACGCGAAAGCCTACGTTGAAGACACGCTGGTACGGCCGGTAGGCCAGCCGCATCCCAGCGCGCGCCCGCCCGGGCCGATCGCGCCAGGAGCCGCCACGCACCACCTTGTCCGCTGTGGATGAGAGGCTGTTGCGACCATCATCCTCCTCGTAGGGGTAGGGCGCGTAATTGCTCCGCGTCCACTCCCACACGTTGCCGTGCATATCAAACAGCCCCCAGGCGTTCGGTTCGTAGCACCCCGCCAGGCTCATGAGCTTGGCTCCGTCGTCGAAGCGTGTCTCCTTCGGCAGGTAATCCTGGTAACGGTTGGGGTTGGGGATCGGCTGCGGGTTGATGCCGGTCACCGCCAACAGCTTGATCGATGCGTCCGCGAGGTTGGCAAACCGCGAGAAGTCACTTTGCATGCCGCCATAGTAGAACGGCTCGGCGTTCCCCGCGCGGCAGGCCCACTCCCACTCGGCTTCCGTCGGCAGGGTGCAGCGCGATCCCGTCTTCACCGAGAGCCACCGGCAAAAGGCCATGGCCTGCTCCCAGGAGACACGGATTGCGGGATGCAACCGATCGTTCACGGGATAACCCGGTGTGGTGTGGTCTTTGTGGCGTTGATCCAAGACCCCGTTGCTATGTTCGGGATCGAAGCGCCGGAACTGGGCCAGGGTCACCTCGAGGCGGCCGAGATAGAAAGGCTTCGCGACCGACACCGCCGTGCACGCCCTTTCATCGGTAAATCCGTCGCGATCGCCGATCACGAAGCGCCCCCGCGGCACGAGTGCGAGCTCCATGGTCACCCCGCCGCCGAGGTCGATGCGTCGCACCGGCGGCAGGCCTTCGCCGGCCCTCTCCTGCATGCGCAACGCCTCGTTCTCAGAAAAGGGCCACCCCTCGCAGGTCACGTCACCGTTATCCGCAACCGAGCTCGACTGTGATTCGGTTTCCGAGCTGACCGCCACCGGCAGGAGCTCCTCCTCTTCGACAACCTTCTCTCCGCCGCTGGGGATCTCCTCGGGATCCACGTCCACTCCGGCGTAGCAGGCCCGCATGGCCGCGCGCCGTTCGCGGAAGTCCTGTGGGATCGCGCGATGCTCTCCCCACGTGCCGTGATCGGGTACGTTGAGGTCGATCCAGGTGATCAGCCGTTCCCAGGCCTCCCCATCCAGTTGCACCCCGTGGTGTCCCTTCTCGAGCATCTGCACCAGCTCGCTCGTGCCGGCGTGGTACTCGAGCGGCGGTAGCAGGTGGTAGTCGCTCTCCGGTCCCGGCCGCCGCACGTACGGGTGCAGCGCGATGTACGACGGTGTGAAGTTGCTCCAGCCGTTCTGCTCCTTGGCCGTGAAGTCGAGCAGCGCGCCGCCGGGCCTGTCGTGGCGTCCCGGAGGTCCCTCCGCGTTGTGGCAGCTCACGCAGTGCCGGTCGAGTACCGGCTGCACCTCACGCCTGAAGCTGAACCCGCGCGCCGGGCCGAACCACGGTGTGATCGCCGCTGGTTCTTGCCGCGCCGCGAGGGTGCGCTTCACCGGGGGGACCGAGTTCTGCACCTCGTGGCACCCCACGCACGACAGAACCTCGCCCGGCATGGCCGTGAACCAGCTACGCATGAGCTGCACCGCCCGGCCTTGCTCATCGAGAGGTTGAATGGCGATCGGCGTGTTGGCCGGCACACGGAAGCACGCCGAGCCGTCCTCGTGGACCTTCACCGTACCCAAGATGCGATGCACGTCCCACGGTCCTTCGATCCCCACGTGAGCGTGGCCGCCCATTTTGTTGTATCCATAGTGGAACTCGTAGACCCGCAGGCGCTTGACCGTTCCGCGCGGCACACCCGCCAGCCCCGGGCCGCGGTAGACGTCGGCCAGGAACACCACGGCGTCCTTGCGATCGAGGCGCACCTTGTCGGGGATCATCGGGGGGCGCCGCGTCGGCCGCAAAGGGATCGGCTCGAAGAGCGCGTATCCCGGCTCCTCGCACAGGCACAGCATGTTGTCGAAGACATCGACCAGGTAGATCCCCCAGTCGTGTGCCGGTGTTGGCCGGCACGACACGAGGAAGTAGTGCTCGCTCAGTGGATAGGGGTGCAGGAACCGGGGCCACGAGGCGTTGACCAGTTGATCCATGATCACCGGCTCCACCGCCTCTCCATACCCGGGGATGCGCTGCACCACTCCGTCCGCCTCGAACCGGCCTTGCGCCGGATCGAAGATGATCAGCTCACCCATGCGCGCAACACCGTGATGGCCGGACACGATGGCCGCCACCTTGGTGGGGTGCCCGGGGACCGGCCGTGCGTAGAAGGTCGAATTGGGCCAGAACGAGTTGCTGCCGTAGTACTCCATCTGCCCGGTGCCGTCGGGATTCATGTGGAACAGGAGCCGCGTGAAGTAGTGCGGTGTGTCGGAGTACTCCCAGCGCGTGAAGAGCACGCGGCCGTTGTTGAGCACTGTTGGGCACCAGTCGTGATCCTGATCGAAGCAGAGCTGCCGGATGCCGGCGCCGTCGCGATTCATGATGTGCAGGTTGGCCACCTGGTCGGCGCCGCCCACGCAGGGGATCCCCTGGAAGCAGCGCGTCGAATCGAAGATGATCCTTCCATCGGGCAGGTAGCAGGCGTCGTAGTTGTCAACGTCGTCGTGCTCGCCTGGCGTCACCTGGCGCAGGCCCTCGCCGTCTGCGCCGACCTCGAAGATCTGCCAGCGGTTGTGGCTTCCGATCGATGAAAACAGCATGCGTCGGCCGTCGAAATCGAGGTCCACATCACCTACGAAAGCCGGCTGCTCGGGTGTGAACAACGTGGTCAGCACACCGCCTGGGCGCACCGGCGCGAGCACCGCGATCTCGTCGTCATAGCGCGAGCGCGACAGCGAGCAGTTTCCCTGCCAGTTCTGGGGCAGCCCCAGGTTGGGCGAATCGTTCTTGCGCTTCACCACGAGCAGGCGGTCGAAGTCGAGCAGCGGATTGGCCAGCAGAGCCTCGCGCTGAAACGCCTCGATCCTGGCGATCCCCGTCAGGGCGGCCTCCAGGAAGGCGGCATCGCCGTATCTCAGCAGCGTTTCGATGCCTGCGGCGACATGCTCCAGCTCGGCGAGGGTGGCCAGGTAGTGCGCGCCGTCGTAGCGCAAGGGATAGGTTGCGGCCAGGTCGGCGATGGCGCGCTTGAGCGCGGCGAGGTCGAGGTCTTTCAGCGCCTCGACCCCCTGCCGCACGCGGCAGAGCTCCACGTAGGTCTCCAGCCAGCGGCGATCACCCGGCCCGGCGGCGGCCTCGATTAGGCTCTCGCAATCCTGCCGTAGGCTCCCGCCGCCGAGGGTGAGCTCCTCGAGCAGGCCCTCGATCAACGCACGGGCCGTGGAGGTCGCGTTCTGGTGGGCCCCGCCGGTCCCGCCGGTCCCGCCGGTCCCGCCGGTCCCGCCGGTCCCGCCGGTCCCGCCGCGTGCGCCGTCCTCGCCCTGCTTGAACCAGGCGAAGTGGCGGCCCTTCGGCAGGTCGCGTGTCATCCAACCGGTCTCGAGGGGAAAGTCTTTCACCATTTGACGCCACACGGGAAGCAGCGGGTCGTCTATCAGCCGGAAGTAGAATCCGAACCCCCCGGCGATGTTGTAGATCTTGAGGAGCAGCCGGTTCTCGCCGGCCTCGAGATCGAGGGTCACGCGGTCCTGGTCGGGCGCCAGGCCGCGGGGAACGTCCTTCGATAAGATCTTTACGTCGTTGAGCCACACCTCGATGCCGTCATCGCTGCCGAGGCTGGCCTCGACCGTGATCGCCTGGTTGGCGCTGATCGTCCTGTAGAGATAGGTGGCGGCGTGATCCTTGAGGGGCAAGCCGTGCGGCGTGCCGTCGAGATACTCGGGTCGCGCCTGCCAGAGCGGCCGGCCCGCATCATCGTTCGCCTCGAGATTTATCCCCTCTTCCGGGTAGCAGGCATGGTCGAAGCTCGCCGCCGTGAGTGGCGGAGTGGCGTACCAGCTCCCCAGCCGGATCTCCAGCTCCTGCCGCCACTCGAGGTAGCTGAGGCGTGCCGCGAGCATGGTGGCCGGCCAGTCCGCCTGCTTTTCGTAGAGCGCGCAACGTACGGTGCGCTGTTGCTCGTCATCCTGCGCCCCGGCCGTTCGAGCCGCCGGCGATCCGATCGTGGCGAGCGCGCAGCACGCCACGAGCACGAGGAGCACGCAGAGCAACGGTGAACGCCGTCGCGCCAGCGACCGCGACCACCACCGGCACGCGCGCGTCTGGAATCGACCGCAGAGAGGGGAACGGGGACCGAAAACTGGAGGGGATCTTCGCGACGAGGTTGTCATGGCGTGCTCCGAAGGGGATCGAGGGTTCGAAGGGGATTGTACCACCCCCTTCGAGCACTCGAGGTGTCTAGCGCGGTTGCGGCAGACGTCAGGCCGGTGAACCACTATTTCAAGCGGCACCGGGCCGGAAGAGGCGATCGAACAGAACGCTGCACGAGCTGGGGCGGCATTCCCGCCGGTCAACCGAGCGTGACGTCGGGGTGTGTAAAACGCAAACCGGCCATGTCGTGATAGGAGGCGTACTCCGAGACGATGGCGCCTTCAGGCCCCGCCACCATGAAGTGCCTCTCGCCGGGATTGGCCAGGTAACCGTAATCGCCTGGCTTCACCACCTGTTCCTTGCGGGCCACGGCGATGCTGCGGTGCGATTCCGGGATGCGCTCCTCAACGCCGGGAGAGGGTTCCCCTTCGGCGTAGAGGGTGACCCACCCGTGACGCACGTGCCAGGCTTCCACCTTGGCGCGGGCCTCCTCGGTTTTCACGTGCCAGTGCTCGGGGATCATCTGCCCAGGAAGCAGGAAGATCTCGTGGCCCATGTAGTCGTGCTCCTGGTTGTTGACCCAGAAGATGCCGGCCATACCCACCTCGGTGAAGATGCCGAGCCCAAAATCGAGGGTCCAGAAGTCCTCGCCGCGCAGGCGGTCGGTGATGGGATAGCGGTAGTAATCCATCATGGCATAGTAGGCGTCCTTGGCGGTTTTATCGTCGAAGACACCGCCGTCGCCGTAGAAGGCTTTATTCTCGTATTGCATGGCGAATCCTCCGAGAACACCGCCGGCTTTCTCTTCGGTTTGGGCGCAACAACCACCCAGCGCGCCGGCGGAAAGGGCCGCCCCGGCGGCGACGCCCAGGATCTCCCGTCGTGTCATATCAACCATCGTTTTCGCTCCTCTTTGTCGTGGCAGTTTTTTGGGGATCGGACAATTTCCAGGCGTCGGTGCCGCTCTGCACGGCGGCTCAACGCGCCTGGCCGGCTCGCTCGGCCTTGAGGGTCTGGTAGCGATCGTAGGCCTGCTCCGGTTTCTCCAGCTCATGGACCACGGCACGTACCGCCTGGATCATGGCCACCGGGTCCTCGGCCAGGAAGATGTTGCGCCCCATGTCCACACCGAGGGCGCCCTGATCCACGGCCTTGTAGGCCATGGCGAGGGCGTCCGGCTCGGGGATCTTCTTGCCGCCGGCGATCACGATCGGAACGGGGCAGCCGGCCACGACCTCTTCGAATCCCGGCTCGCAGTAGTAGGTCTTGATGAAGTGGGCGCCGAGCTCGGCGGTGACCCGCGTGGCCAGGCCGAGATAGCGGCTGTCGCGCACCATGTCGTGTCCCACGGCGGTCACGCCGAGGGCCGGCAGGCCGTAGCGGCCGCCTTCGTTGATCAGGTAGGCCATGTTGGCCAGGGTCTCTTTCTCGTGCACGTCACCGATATTGACCATGGTGGTGATCGCCGAGGCGTTGAGGCGCAAGGCCTCTTCGACACTCACACCGATCACCTCATCTGAGAGGTCCTTGAGGACCGTGGCGCCGGTGGAGCAGCGCAGCACCAACGGCTTGCGGCTCGCCGGCGGGATGCATGACTGGATCGCGCCGCGGGTGCACATGAGGCAGTCGGCATACGGAATGAGCGGCGGAATGGCCAGATCGATGCGCTCCAGCCCCGACGTGGGACCCATGATGTAGCCGTGGTCGAAGGCCAGCATCACGGTGCGGCCGCTTGCGGGATTGAAGATCCGCGAGAGCCGGTCCTTCATGCCCCAGGGGAGGTGCGCCGAGCCTTTGAGGTAGAATCCCGCCGTCTCCACGGGCACGTCGGTGTGGAAGTTCTTGATCTCGAGATTGCTTTCATTGTCAGGCATGGGACTAGGTCTCCTTGCAAAGTCCGTCACTAAAGCCTTGGAAGATGAGAGCCACTGAGCGGGCGCCGGGGTCTTCGGTGCCCTTGCTCTTCTCACCCAGGTTTTTGGCGCGACCGAAACGGGCCTGGAGCGCAACGGTGCTTGCCGCTCCCTGGTGCGCGGCGTCGGCGGCGCGCTGCAGAGCCTGGCGTACGGTGAAGTCCTCGGTCGCGGCCTGGACGAGCGCGGCGGTCGCAGGGGTCAGGGCATCGATCATGGTCTTGTCGCCTACGCGGGCACGGGTGTGCTTCTGGATCCCTGCGAGACCCGCCTCGAGAAGCGAGGCGAGCGCTGCAGTGTCGAGGGTGTCCCCTTCGACATTGCTCTCGGCGGCGTCGGCCATCGCCAGGAAGAGGGATCCGAAGAGCGGACCCGTGGCGCCGCCGTCCACACCCATAATCGCCCAGCCGATGTCTCGAAAGAGCGCGGCGAGCGATCCGCATGCCGCCTCGTTGAGGGTCTTCTCCACGAGATTCATGGCGCGCGCCATGGTGGTGCCGTGGTCGCCGTCGCCGCCGCAGGAATCGAGGCGCGAGAGTACGTCCTGATTCTCGCGGATGAGCGCTGCTGCGCGACGCAGCATGGCCGTCCATTCGGGAATGCCGATCCTGTCCGTCATGATTGCTGAGCTTCTCTCGTGCTGTCTTGCAGAACACCGTCCGTTCCGGCTCACCGCACCGTGAGGGCCGGGCTGGCGCAGGGCGCGTCCCAGAGCTCGATGAGCTCGCGATCCATGCGTGTGAAACACATCTGGAAGCCGCCCATCTCCTGCACCGTAAGATACTCGCCCGCGAGCGAGCGTACCATCTTGATGTTGCCTTTCCCGAGATTCTTCTCCACCTGGCGCAGCACCAGGTAGAGCTCCATCAGGGTGGTGGAGCCTACGCCGTTGATCATTACGAGGAGCTCCTCGCCGGCTTCGACGCCGAGGTCTTTTAGAAGCGGCTCGGTCATGATCCGGGCGGTTTCGTCGGCGCTCTTGAGCTCGTAGGTGCCGCCGCCGGCCTCACCGTGCTGGCCCATCCCCACCACCATCTCGTTGTCGCCGATCTGGGAGATCGGCTCGCCCGTGGCCGGGTGAGTGGCCGAACTGACAGCCACTGCCAGGGTGGCCATGTTGCGCTCCACCCTCTCCGCCACCGACAGGACCTCGTCGAGGCTGCGTCCCTGCTCGGCTGCGGCGCCGGCCATCTTGATCACCGACAGGCACCCCACCAGGCCGCGGCGATCCTTGGGATCCTTGCGGGTGCCGGCGGAGATGTCCTCGTGAGTGAGGATCTGCTTCACGTTGAGGCCTTCCCGGGCGGCCATCTCCATGACCATGTTGGCGCAGAGCACATCGCCCTCGTGGTTGAGCACGACGAGGAGCACTCCAGCGTCGCGGTTGGCCTTGCGCAGAGCTTCGATGACCCGCGGCGGCCCCGGGGCCGAAAAAATGTTGCCCGGCACGCTGATGTCGAGCATGCCCTCGCCGACGAAGCCGCTCAAGGCGGGTTCGTGACCGCTGCCGCCCAGGGTGACCAGGGCGACCTTGTCCTGCGGTTTGGGGGTCGCTCGCACCACGAGATCATGCCCCTCGAGAGCGACCAGCTTGGCGTTGGCGAGAACGAAGCCTTCGAGCAGCTCCTTGGCGAGTTGATCGGGCTGGTTGATGAACTTTTTCATGGGCATGGCCATCCTCCTGTTCGTGCTTCGGTTCGTGCTCCTCGACGTCGTGATTCTACTACCTACATACCATGCTGACAGATTAACCATCGCCTTTGACATCGGCACGGGGATTTTAGTCCCCTGACAAAACTGACGCTCGCGCCAGGCGGGCTGCTGAACCTCATTTGGAGGTTTTTATCGGTACAACGGGATTGCCGGCGGTGAGCGACTTTGGCGGTTTTTCGGGATCAACCACGCTTCTCCATGATCTCGATAACCGCATCGCCGTCCATGATAAAAGCCACGCGTAGCTCATCGGTGGCGTCGAAGGGCTCGAGAATGACGTTACGGCCGGCGAGCGCCACTTCCATGTTGTCCACGAGGAACGCGGCGTGCGGTCTGGTGCGAATAGCTTCGGGCAGGGGGCTGTCCGGTTCGAAACGCAGGAACTCCACGCGGTAGGGATGGGAATCGGGATCGGTCACGTGGACCTTGCCGCCCTCGATATAGTTTTCATTGTTGCCCTGGACGGTCGTAGGTACGCCGAAGTGATGGAAGGTGCACGCAGCCATCGGTCGGTTTCCTTTCTCGCTCTCTCGTATGTCTCCTGGCTGGCTCGAAACGTGTACGCTCGATTCGGGATGGGGATCGATGTAGGTCGATTGATGCGGCTCGACAAAGCAAAAAAAAGCAGTGCCCCTTCCTCTGGCTGCTTCATGAAGGTGTTCCACACGAAGGTGTCGAATCGCGTCAAAAGGTGTTGAAAGGGACACTGCTAGGCAATTGGTTTTTCATTATTCCGATGAGACCGTAGGGACGCGGCTTTCCAAACCTCTTCGGAGCGGCGTCTTTGGCTCGTTGCTTGCTCCTCATTCGGTGGTGTCATCCAAGGACCACCTTGACAGATACCACATTTTCGGGCACATTCCAACAAAATCAAGCATTATTTCTGCTTCAAGTACCGGTATTATGCGGAGGGCGGTCCTGGATGCAGGGAGCGCCGGTTTGAACGCGACGAGCCGAGGGCCCGGCAGGGCGGCGGTGGCCGAATCGCCGGGATCTCGAGGGGAGGAGAACGGAGTGCTGGCACGGGAGAGGCAGAGGGTGATCCTGGAAAGGATCGAAACGCTGGGGAGCGCGCGGGTGAGAGAGCTCGCCTCAGCCCTCCACGTAGCGGAGGAGACTATCCGCCGCGATCTGGATGCCTTGAAGGGCCGGGGGCGGTTGATCCGTATCCACGGCGGTGCGATCTCCTTGGAGGATCATCGTCGAGAAATGCCGATGGCAATGCGCCGGGTCGCCAACCTCGACGAGAAGAGGGTCATCGCCAGGCTGGTGGCGTCACAGATCGAGGAAAACTCCGTGATCGCCCTCGATGCCTCCTCCACCGCGCTGGAGTTGGCCCGCGTCATCCCCGATCTGTCTTTGACGGTGGTGACCAACTCGTTAGAGGTGCTGACCTTGCTGGCGAACCGCTCCAGGATCGTCACCATATCCACCGGCGGCATCTTCCATCCTCCATCGCTGTCGCTCCTTGGCAACACCGCCGAAGAATCCCTCGGTCGATATAACATTCACAAGCTCTTTTTTTCCTCGAAAGGTGTGGATCTCGAGAGGGGGCTCAGCGTCGCCAATCACGAGCATGCGCGCATCAAGCGCCGCATGCTCGAACTGGCTGAGCAGGTGATCCTGTTGGCGGACAGCACCAAGTTCGGAGTGCGATCGGTCGAGTTTTTCGCCAGCCTCGATGAGATCGATGTGATCGTCACCGACCGGCGCTGGGACGATTATATGGCCGCAGATCACCGTGCACCGTTGATCTGCACCGGTAGCGCATCATGAACTCAGCGCTCGTTCGACAGAGATATGAGCGCCCTATTGCTGTGCTTACAGAACTCCTGCTGCGTTAATAAAAGAATAAGCGGGACACAGCCACAAGGCCGTGTCCCGCCCGCACTCAGCGATCGGCCGGCTCAGTCCGCAGTCACGACCATCGGATTGGTCAGTGTCTGGACCACACCGATAAACGCCTGGAAATAGCGTTTCTCATCGGGAATCCAGTCGAGAGGGATCTGGAAGTTGACGATGTTGGCACCTTCCTGCGGAATGGCCTTGAGAAAGTACCGTTTCATCGGGAGCTTGAGCATGAAGTCACCGTAGGGGGTGGGGTAGGGATTGTTGCGAAGCCCGGACGCCTCGGCGAGGGTGACTCCGGCGCCCGGCTGCCCGATCACACGCAAGGTCACCCACGTTCCAGGAGTTTTGAGCTCACCGACGTTGTACAAACGGGGATAGTACTCATCGGCGCCGATGTCGACGGTCCCGCCGGAAACGCGCGGATCGCCTTCGACATCAGAGTCTCTCAGGCCTTCGGCGAGGTTGTCACCGGTGTCCTTGCAGGGCGAGTCGTGGGGGATGTGGAAGTCTCCAGCCTCGGGCTCGATGAAGCGTGGATCGGCGTCGATATTGCCGCGACCCGGTCCGGACCATCCGCCTTCGATATTGGAGTTGGAGAATTCGGGTAGTCCCGAGGCAACGTAGATCTGGAGTCCGTCGGACGAGACGTTGTTCCAGACGACGCTGTTGATGACTCTGGGAGCGGATTCGGAGACGAAGATCCCGCCGCCGACCCCGCTCGCATCGTTGCCTTCGATGGTGTTGTTGGTGATGACCGGATCAGCTTTGTAGCAGCCTATCCCACCGCCCCGCAGGGAGTGATTGTGGGCGATGACGTTGTTGGCCAGCAGAGCGGTCGTCGATTGGAGGTGCAGACCGCCGCTGATCGAGGCGGCGTTTTTGCGGATGACGTTGTTCAGCACGCGAGGAGCACCTGCCTCGATGTGGAGGCCTCCTCCGGAGTCGCCCTCGGCGCGGTTCTTCATGATCACGTTGTTGTTGATCGAGGCGGTGGAATCGAAGCAGTAGATGCCGCCGCCGTCTTCGAGAGCGAAGTTTTCGAGAACGTAGTTGTTGACAATCCGCGGGGAGGCGGCATGGCAGTAGATACCGCCGCCTTGGGTACTGGAGCCGTTCACGATCGTGAATCCGGCCAGAACCGCGTCCAAGGTCTCGCCGTTTTGGAAAGTGACAACGCTGCCGATACCGCCACCGTCGATCACCGTCGCCTTGGTGAGCTCTGCGGCCTTGACCTTGATCTGCTTGCCCTGGAAATCGATGTTCTCCTGGTACAGGCCGGGTTTTACCAGGATCTCGTCGCCGTTGATCGCGCCGTTGATGGCGCTCTGGATCGTCGTATAGTCATCGGGGACCAGGATCGTCGTTGCGCTGCCGGCGGGGGAAAGCAGGGCGAGCGCTGTCACGGGAAACAAGAGAAGAGAGAAAATCCTCATCGAAACCTCCTTCGAGAAATTCGACTCTGTTGGGCCCGCAATCGTAAATCGGGAGTCAGCGGGCGGTTCGGGGTATTGTGTCACAAAAGTCTACTGGCTTGTTCTGGCATATTCTCAATAGCACCCTGAATTCTGACGCGAAGATAATAATAGAGGTTGATAAATTGTAATCTGAGTGAGCTTTGGCGGCCTTGCTCGGCGATTTTAAAGTTTTTATGAGGTTGACTTTACGAGTTCTTGGTCGAGGCGTGTCGACAGGTGCTCAAGTTGCTTTTGGCGGCAAGTTTGACGTAGCCGTGCCGCCGGGCCGCCTTCTGGATCGAGGTTGCCCGGCGACGATGGCCAAGAAAACGACGGCAAGATCAGTTGATCGGACCTGCCAAGATCGCCAGGGCGGCGACAGCGGTCCTCGTACAGTCGGCGGCGAAAGCGGGGTTGTTGAAGCTGTTGCCCACGGTGTCGCGGCTCGTGTGGATATGCGGGCTGTAGTTGGTGACGTCCTCGAAGAGCCACACCGCCTCATAACCCTTTCTCCAGAACGATTGATGATCACTGCCACCTGACGAGAAACCCGATTGCGGGACCGTCGCAAGGCCTGGAACGTAGGTTTCGGCGGCGAGGTGCACCACGTCATAGATCCAGGACGAAGCCGTGTTGGCGATCACATCGAGATCCCCGACCGCTCCTGGATCGACGTAACCGTCCATGTCGACGTTGAGTACGGCACGGATGTCCATCCCGTGGGAGGACGCGTACGACGCTACGGCGTTGCTGCCGAAGAGCCCCAGCTCTTCTCCGCTGAAGGTGGCGAAGAGCAGGCTTCTCTCGAAGTTGAAACCCGCCATGACACGGGCGGCTTCGAGGACCGTCGCGGTGCCACTGGCGTTGTCGTCCGCTCCGGGCGCGGACCAGGGCCAGAGGATCGACAAGGAATCGTAGTGCGCGCCGATCAGAACGTACTCTTTGGGATACAGGGATCCTGGTTTGATCGCGATGATATTCGGCGACCAGCCGGAGGTGTAGAACTGCACGTGAATGTCGGTGTAACCCCACGACTCGAAGGCATCCTTGATGCCCCGGCCGGCGTTATCGCAGTCCTGAGTCCAGGTCATGCGGTCGAGACTCGAGAGTTTTGTGACATAAGTTTCTATGGCGCTTTGGTTTACCATGTCGACCATGGTCTGCACGAGGGTGTCGTCGGCTGAATCGAGCTCGATGTCGATCGGCCTTGGTTCGAGCGGAGTGATGACCTCGTCGGTGATCGGTAGGATCACCGCGTGTCCGGCACGGAGGTTGAACGCCTCATGGAGCGGTCCTTCGAAAACGGCGAGATCGTGCCGCCGATAGAGGAACACGCCTTCCTCACAGAACTGCTCCGCATCGGCCACGACGGTTTGAATGAGAAAGTACCGGCGTTCCGCATGCCATGGTGTGGTGACCACGGCGTCGGGGCAGAGTTTCAAGAGGCTCTTCCAGGTACTCTCCTCGCCGAGCACGAGAGCCACGTCGTTGCAGTGAGTGACCACCGGAAAGCCATCCCCGATCAGATCCTGGAGCATCTGGTCATCGACGTCCGGTGCCGCAATGAGCATCCGGTCCTCAAATCCCGACAGGGCCGGGGAGAGCACGGCGACGACCACAAGGGCCATGAGCGACAATTGCAACGTCCTCTTCATCTGAATGTCCTCCTTCAAAGGAAACGTGCTGGTGAATCACCATCGGAACCCACTCGTATCATCGAGCAGACACATCTGCCCGCGAGGCGACGGTTGATCCCACAACAGCCGGTTGAGAGTTATCAGGGATTTCTTTCGGCGATTCAACGCGAGATCGAAGGCACCGGGTATGATCCCAAAGCGTTCTTCCCGCGTTCACCAATCTTAATGGTATGAAAAGCGGGATAGGAGTCAATGGCGGGAAGAAATCGATGGAGACAAAGAGCGCGGAGAGGAATACGGCTTCTACCTAACAAACAGCTCTCGAGACTGAAAGATTGAACTTTCGCAAAGACGCAAAGAACGCAAAGGTAAAAATAATAAAGAGATAGGTAAAGAGGTCGTTAGTGCTGCGATCTTCGTGTCTGGAGATAAGGCTTCACACCGCAAAAATTCCTTGGCGGCCTTGGCGATCTTGGCGAGAGGAAGCTCGAACCGGATGTTAGTCCCTTGGGGAATCTGGCGTACGCGCCAGGACGGCCGCTTCCATCGCTGTGTTCCCACGCTGTTCGAGTGTCCTCGCGGTCCAGGGCTTCCCGCGGGAGTTGCGGTTTTTGAAAAGAGCGGGGACGGTTCGGGTGCTATCAACCTACAAATCGTTTCAAGCAAGAGAGATGGAGGATCAAACATGAAGCGAGGATTTAGGAGCAGCTTTATTTTTGTTGTTTGCGGGCTCATGGCGTGCTTCGGAGTCTGTGCGAGGGTCGCCGCTCAGACTCCCAACATCATCTGGAGCCATCAGGATCTGGCTGGTGGGATCAGATCGGTCGCTTTTTCAGCCGACGGCCAGACGATCGCCTCGGGCGCCGCCGACAATCAGATCAAGCTCTGGGACGCGGTCGGCGGTGGACTGATTCGAACCCTCTCCGGTCATACCGACTATGTCGGCGCCCTGGAGTTTTCACCGGACGGCATGCTCCTCGCCTCGGGAGCGGGAGGCTTCAACTCTCCCGAAGACAACAGCATCAAGATCTGGCGGGTGGTCGACGGAGCTCTGCTCGACTCTTTCGAGGGACACCTCGACTGGATCAACGACATCGCTTTCGATCGAACGGGAGTGTATCTCGGATCGGTCTCTCTCGACGGGACGATCCGTTTCTGGCACGTCGCCAACGGCATGGAGGTCGTGCGCTACGACCAGGTCGGCGGTTTGCCGCTCTCCCTCGATATCGCCCCCAGCAACAAGACTTTCGCTTACGGGCTCGCCGACGGCACGGTCGTCTATGCGCGGCCGTGAGATTTCCCGAACCCGACAGGTAAGGATCGATGCGTTCTCGAAAGACGTCACCAATTATCCTGTGACTGATAGAGCGACGAACGCTATATAGAATCACGGACGGTCGATTGAGCTTTCCTCGATCATGCCAACGAACGGTCACTTCCGCATCACGGAAAGACATCGATTGTTTTTGGTTTTTTGGAACAGTGAGTTGCTTTTCGAAGCACTCTTTTGATAAGAGGAGAAAAACATGAAATATCTTGTATCGGTCGGTGTGATAGCCTTTTGTCTGGTGATCCTTTCCGGATGCGCGGGTATGGGTTGTTGCGGCGATTCATCTGGATGCTGCAAGGACACCGCGGGCTGCGAATCCTGTGCTATGGCCGAGTCCGGCGGAACCGGCTGGTGCGCCGATTGCGGAATTGGAATCTTTGATGGTGAGAAAGTTGCTTGCGAGGGTTGCTTCAAAGAGATGACGGGAGGGTCCGCTTGCCCGAAGTGCAACCTTTGAAAAAGCTCAAGGTTGGGCTGGTTACATTTCGCTCAACTGATGATCGCCGCTGGCTTTGACGGACCTATTCTCCGGCACGAGATGTAAGCGACGCCCTCTCAACCCCTCTCGAGCAATTTTGCGATGACAACACGTCATTACAACGATGCTCGAAAGGGGTTTATATTTTACCTGACCACAATATTTTAGCTCTGAAAAAGAGGGTGTTCGATAAAATCTATTGACTAAATGACCCGGCACCTCTATAAAATATTTTCGAAAAGCCGCGACGTAAGAGATTGGTAGAATTAGGTTGTAGATTGTCCCCCTCTGTCTTGAGTTGGTCTCTGTCTTGAGTTGGTGCTCTCTGGAGAGTTTCATTCCGTTCGTGCGGGGGAGGAAAACTCTATGAAGAGTGCTTCCGTTTTCGGTGTCATCGTTATCCTTTTGATCGCGATTGTACTTTACTTTTTTGGTGCTTCTTTCCTTGGTCAAGGGATCTTTTGTGGCGGGGCGGTCGACGAGGATGGAACGTTCTGCGTTGCGATTGCCGAAAAGGCCAGGGATGAAACTTTTTTCTACGTCGATGTTACGGCAGATGGATTTATCAAGGATTCTAGGGAGGTAGCAGGTTGTCCCGGGGAGCGAGTGCTGAATTGTGGCACCTTTTTCTTGGTATCGGATAGATCCTATTGCCTGAGAGTGGTGAGGGGCGATGGAGAGCCTCTCTGTAAAGCTGCGATCACGCTCTACTGGGATCTTGCGAAGCGGCCGGTATTGACGCTGTATTCGAACCGCGAAGGAAAAGTTGTATTTGGTGATAGCGATGTGCTAGGCGGAGTCTGCGGTCTGACGAATGTCTATTTCAAGGCGATGGCAACGGGATATGCGCCATATTTCGGGAAGCTCACGCGCGGTCCGGTTTTGTTGTCTGAAATAGTCATGGAGGAGGACGGTTATTGGCGGGGAAGGATCAGCGACGATTCGACGGGAGAAGGTGTGGAAGGGGCGTCGATTTCGCTGAATACAACGATCGTGCCGTGGATGGATGTAAGAAAAAGTGTTACAGCGATTTCGGACAAAAGTGGTAATTTTGTGCTCAGGAGGATCAGTTTTGACCTGGAGGACTTTTCTTTAGTCGCGTCGGCAGATGGGTATAACAACTGTTATCCGAATCGGGATGAATTTGCCGGTATAAGGCTCGAGCCGTTGAAGGGTGAGAGCATCAGTGGCAGGATCGTCAATGCCGTGACAAATTGTCCTTTAGATCAACAGGTTGTAACCGTTAATGGCCGAGAGATTCTTACGGGATACGGGGGTGAGTTCTCGTGTATTATTAACCAGGATGTTTGGGATTTTGTCCGAGTAAGCGCGAAAGGATTTAAGACCGAAGAATACCCCCTTCCGGGAGTGGTCGAATTTTATGCTGGAATGCTGGAAGCTCGATTGTACCCTGTCATTCAGGAGAGCTTTGGCGTGGAGGTCGTGAATGCTATCGGTGAATCAATTCCGGGAGCGTTTGCGAAGATTAGATATTGGCAAAATGAGCCACCCTTCGTGAATGGCTTTGTTTTTGTGGGGGAGCGGCCTGATACGCAAATGGATTTTAGCCTGGCCGATGTGTTGAGCGACAATCGCATAACTGTTGTTATTGCAGAAGAAAAGGGTGAGAGCCGTTATGTTGGAGGGATGGAGATCGAGACACGGGAAGGAAAGATGTGGCAGAAGGAGGAGTTTCGCCTCGGACAACGGGAAAGTGTCGATTTGCCAGATTGAAAACAAGATCGCCAGCCGGGTTATGTCAACTCGGCCGGCGATCGTAAAGTCCGTGACAACCAGTATCTCAATCAGTCAGATTCTTGTGCGCACCCTGGTGATGGGGAGCGCACAATGGAGACATTGTCTGAGTCGTCCTAATCGGCCTTGGTTTTGAAGTCTTTGCCTACCCACCGCTTGGCCAGCAGAAGCAGGATGGGGGAGGTGATGGCGATGCATCCGAAAACAAACCACATGAACTCCGTGTTCAAGGGGCGTCCCAGCTCCGGATCAGGGCAGTACCGAGACATCATCCAGCCGGAGTAGAGCAGAGGCACCAGCAGCTTTGTAAGGAACCAGGGTAGCTGGGCCACACCCATGTACTCACCGGTGCGCCCTTCCGGCGCGATCTCGGCGGCGTACTGCAGGAATCGGGGTTGCCACATTGCCTCGCCCACGGTCATGATCAGGATATAGGCGATGAGCGGGATCGGGCGCGGCCCCATGACCAGCAGGAAGGCCGGTGCCGCCATGACGAAGGTACCGATGATCATCATGTTGTAAACCTTGGCCTTCATGGTCAAAGCAGCGATGATCGGCACCAGAATGAAGATGAGAATGGGATTCGCGTTCGAGAGGATCTCGAAGTAATCGCCGATCCAACCCTCGAAGGCCCGCGAAATGTACGGCGGCAGAATGAACCAGTTGTAGGTAAAAAGCGTCTGGACCGGAATGAGGGCGAAGATGAAGAAGAAGAACTTGACATCGGACAGCGGATGATTTGCAAGCCACCTGGTCCACGACGGGATCGTGTAGGCCAGGGCCGCGAGGGCCATGACCGCGCCCCCAACCCAGTAATGATGGGGGTTTGGAACTCTCCAGAATATAATCGCAAGCAAGCCGATCACCACGATCCACATGTGGACGGGAACACGGACCGGTGCGGGTCCGACGGCTTCTTCTTTGGCGTTCTCCTGCTTGGCAGGTTCCGTGTCGCTCCCCGAGCTCTGCTCCTTCTTCTCGGCGGCCTGGATCTTTTCGGTCTCCTCCTTGGCGGCCATGATCGCCCGGTTGACGGTCTTCTTCGTGAGGATGAAGATCGTGCAGAGCAGGGCCACGAGAGTGAAACTGGTATACACCCAGTAGGTGCCGGGGATGCCGAGGTTCAGAAAGTCCTCGTCCCTCAGGAGGAAGGCATAGGTGGGCAGCCAGCCGCCCAGGTTCATGAGGGCGTACAGCATGGCGAATCCCATGGCCGCGGTTTTCGGCGTGGTGAATTTCCGCACGCCTGCGTAGGCTGCGGGTTGGTACATGCCGTAACCGACGACCACGAAAAGGATGCCCACCATGGTCGTGATGTGCAAGGGCGACCAGAGCCCGGCCGGTTCCATTCCCAGCACGGTCGGCGCAGCCGACATGATGACGCGGCCGATAAGCATGATGGAGAAGGCTGCGAGAAGTGCAAAGCGCACGCCCTTTTTGTCGGCCACGAACCCTAAGAAGAACATGGCAATGGTGATCCCCGCGGTGAGGACCATGACCATATTGTGAGCCGGCTCGTCGGCGTTCTCCACACCCCTGAAGATGAAGCTCGAGAAATGGATCGTGAGATAGCCGAGCATCCCGAAGTAGACCATGCCCTCGAGCACGTAGGCCAGGTTGATACCCCAGAGGGCCCTGGGGGCGTGGACCAGGTCGATGAAGGGCTGAATGATTTCCTTGATGGGCGATTTTTTCTGGTTGTTCTCTTCCGCCATGGCGTTCCTTTACTTGACGATGGTATTGGGAGTTCAAAGAGAATAGAGGTTAAACAAGAGCCGGTGGGCGGTCAATCTCCGTCTGTGGAATGCAGATGCGGCTGGACGGTCGGGCATCGGAAAGTCGTTCGCTTCGCGCAACGCTAGCCATCCTCCCTCACCCCATCACTTAGCGTGGAACACTGCCTTGCCGCACTCCTGGTAGCAGTAGCGCACCTCGCGGCTGTGCGGCGGCAGTGTCCCATCTCGCGTAAGCAGCGGCAGCTTACCGGAACAACTCACTCAACCAACAGCCAGGTCATATCGTTCCCCGGAACCGTCACGGTCACGTCGACGCAGTACTCGCGGTCGAGCTCATAGTTCCGCGGTAAACCCTTTCGTTCGCGGATGGCGGCGCTTTTCGTCAAACCCGTGTAGTACAGGGGCAGTCTGATCGTGCGGGTGAGTGCACGATCGAGGGGGTTGAAGATCACCGCCATGCCTCTGGTTTTGAGGGCCGGGTTGACATGCAGCATCCAATCGATGTCGCGTCCGTCGGCGCGCCGCCCGTGGATCAGGTCGCTCTCGAGAATGCGCCGGTGCTCCTTGAACCAGGCCACCCACCTCGCAACGCCTTCTTTGGTGCGGTCGGTGTCGAAGAGCCGCGGGCCGCGGTAGCAGGCCTGGACACCCATGGCCAGGTTGCCGTTCAGCATCCTTTCGTAGTGGTCGAGATGTCTATCGAGCGGCTCGATCGTGGCCGCCGCACCGCCACCCTGATACTGCGTCAGGGGCACGAACATCCAACCCATGCTGGGAGTCTTCTCCCAGGTGCCGTCATAGATATTCTGGCGTGTGTGGATCACCTGCTGGTTGCGCGGCAGCGACCAGTTAGTCTCGCGGTACCCCATGCCGCTCTTGTTCGAACCGCAGAGATAGTAATAGTCGGGCACGTTGAGGTAGATCCCTCGTTCCCGGCACCAGGCGTAGAAGCTCGCGATCCTCTTCCACTGGTTCCAGCGCGAGTCGTCGAACCCGCGATGCCCGGGATGGGATTCGGCCTGGCAGGGATCGCCGGGATAGGAGCCGTCATGTTCGAGGAGTGTGAATCCCGTGGTCTCGAAGAAGTTGTAGAGCTTGGCGAAGTACGCCTGTCCCCAGACGCTCTCGAGACAGGGCGAGTTGCCGAAGGTGGGCCTCTTTCCCTCGGGCAGGACCACATCGTGCCCATTGCCGATGCAGCGCGAGGCCAGCAGGGAATAGCCTCCTATCTCGATCCCGCGGCTGCGGGCGTACGCGGCGTAGCGCTGCATCTGCGCCAGGTATTCAGGATTGTCGTTCTCGATGTTGAATCCGCTGCCGAAGGTGAGGATCACCATTTCGAAGCCCACCTCGGCACACTGATCGATCGCCGCCTTGACCGTCTCCCAGTCGGCGTAGCGCACGTGCATCATGAGCGGGTTTTCGGTGACCCACGGGGCGATGGTGCGCAGGAAGCGGCGCACCGACAACCCCTTGCGTTCGCGATCGGTCGTATCGTAGAGCAGAACGTAGGTCCGGAACGACTCGAAGACCTCTCCGGCTGGTACGACCTGGGCTGGTCCGATTTCGGGGCGAATCTCGAGCATACAGGGCGTCTTGCGCCGGTAGTCGACCTGGGTCATATACTCCGGATCGGACACCCAGTGCACCGTCCAGCGGTTGGCGTTCTGGTAACACATGCCGTTAAAGGCGTAGTCGGTCTGCACGTGGAGATCGGGCGGGGGGCATCCGCCACCCACCTGCGAGCCGTGTTCGACGATCGCGAGGATCTCACTCGTGAATCGATCGAGCTGCACGACGCGATCGCTGTCGTTGTGCACGGTGATCCATTTGGACATCAGGGGGAGACCATCGTAGAGCTCATAGTGCACGGTGACGCGCACGCCATCGAGCCCAGCGGGACTCGACGCGGCGTTCTCAGCATCAGAGGGCCGGTCAGCTTCTCCGACCTTTTCCGGCTCACGGCCCATGTCCAGCGACGGCGGTGGCACGTAGTCCATGCTCACGTGAATCCCCCGCGGCGGCCAGACCACGTCGGGAGCATGGTGGCGAACGCGTTTCCAGGGAAACCGCGACTCGATCGGACCGCTTTGGAACCCGACCAGGCGCAGCGCCCCGGGCGCGCTGTCGAGGCCCTCGATCCATTCCGAGCGAAGGTAGGCATGGTTCGGCTGCCCTTGCAGCCCGCCCACCTCGCAGTGCATCCCGTTGATCACCACGATCGCCTCGGATTTGATGGCGCGGAGCATCGCTTCGCCGGTCATGAGGTTGTCGAGGCCCACGGTGGCTCCGTTGGGCGCAAGACGGAAGGTACGGCGCACGAGGCCGTTGTCGAGGACGATCTCATCGGGCCGTTCCGTGCGGTAGAGCTCCGCTCGAAACGGGGACGGATCGAGCAGCCAGTCGGAGCGCCGCTCGCCCGCTGACGAGGTGTCGAGCAGGTCGAGCGCCGCGACCTTTTCAGCGATCGCGGCCGCCGGGATGCCGCCGCTCGCCGGCGGCGAGAGCGCCTCGAGCAGCGCACGCTTCGCGGCCAGGTAGGCATCCACACCGGTCTCGAAGTCGCTGTATCCCCGGAAGACCTGGCCGATAATCGCCGCCGCCTGCGCGGGATCCAGCTCGCGCAGCGTCAGGAGCAGCTCGGCATCTTCCATGCCGATCCGTTGTGCCTCGAAGCGCTGGCCCGAGAGCGGCCCCTCCGCGCCGGGGTAGATTACGTGCGAGTCGCCGGCGGGCAGGAAGTTGGGCGGCCCCTTGCCGTGGGGCACGACGCTCTGCTCGAAGGGATTCACGCCCGGCCGATAGTGGTTCAAGCCCCAGTGCAGGAAACCTGTCAGATCGTACTTCACCAGGGACCACCCCAGGTAGACCTGGCGCAGGCGTTCCTGGTCGAGCAGGCGGTTGAGCCACGGACCGCCCGGCACGAGGCAGGTATAGACCCATACTTTGTTCCCCGCCTGCTGGCGCTCGACGAAAAAATCCTTGTTCCGCTCATACTCCTGCACCTGCGGGCACCAATGGTCCACGGCGCCCACCAGGGCGAGGGACATGGTGGCCTCGAAGATTTTCACATCGGGAAGGTGTGTGCGGACCTGCTCGGCCAGTGCCCGGTAGCTCGCGGCGTTGGTGTTGGTGGGTTCGTCGGTCAGGTGCTGCAGGTAGGTTATGCCACCTGGCAGATCGAATGCGGCGAGGGCCGAGCGTACCGCCGAGAGGATCGTCGCCAGCTCGGCGCGCCCCGTCTCGCCGGTCACGTCGCTGCCACTCAAACGCAGATCGAGACGCGCCGAACCCCAATCACCGGCGTGCCGGCTCGCGAGATGCCCGCCCTCGACAACAGTGAATCCCTGGTCGAGAAAGAGCCGCACGTAGCGCTGGAAGCGTTTCTCGTGAAATACGAGCTGCCGGTCCTCGCCGAGGGAGATGAAATCGTTCCACCTGATCCAGAAGGTGTTCTGACGGCCGCGCGCCATGAGCGCGGCATAACGTCCAAGCATCTCGAAGAACGGCTCGCTCCAAGGGATGAGGCCGTGACGCTCGGCGATGATCGACGTGCTGAACCAGTTCGTGTAAGCCAGGTGCTGGGCTTCCAGAGGAGGCACGACCGCGGCGTGGACGACGATCCTCCAGAGGAGGCTCTTGCGCCAGGAGCCGCTGGAGAGGGTGATGGTGTAGTCGCACGGTCCCACCGCACAGTCGGTGAAGATCGGCACCTCGAAGCGCAACGCGAGCACGCTGCCGTCACCGGCTTCGATTCCGCTGTCCACCGGCTCGAGGACCTCGAAGATCCGGAAGGGGGCGTCGCGGATCACGTGCGGGTTTTTCCGCTTGTCGAAGATCTCGGTGCGGCTGCTGAGCCCTGTGTTCTGTTCCACCGGAACGTCGATGAGGCGATAGGTGCAGGCTGTGTCGACTGTATCACCGCCGTGCGTGACGGTCCAGTGGACCCTTCCGCCGGACGGTAGACCGCCCACCAGCAGGTGCACGCCCGCCGGCACGCCGCGCGCCGTATGGATGGTGATGGAGCTCGAGCCGGTTTGCGGATCGCTGTCGGGGAAGAGCTCGACGAGCTCGTGGAACAGAGCTGCTTCCTGAGCCAGCGCCGGCGCTGGATGCAGGCAGAATCCTGCGAGCAGAACCGAAGCCGCTAAACCGATGATTGGGATCATCCGCATGTCACTCCTCCTCTATCGACCCATATTTCAGCGCGCCGAACGCGCCACCCCGGCTCGTCCCGGCGTTTCCCACGACCCGGTCACCGAGCGATGCGCCGATACCGACACAGCATCGCCGTCGCCCTTTCTCACGAGATTTTTATATGACCCAAACGTGTTTCGAAAATCCAGCGTGTATCATCGAGCGGCCGTTTTCCTCGAATTGTGTGCGCCAAGCGAGGACCACAGGACCGCCCAGACGCCGATCGACAGGCCGTCGATCGGACGAGGCGCCGCGGATAGATCGCATTGCGGGTCGTTGCGTAATTTTCGCATCTGCGGAAAAAAGGAGAATAAAGTGTATCGTGTCGCCTCGTGATGCGCTATATGTCGGATCGGGAATGCTCTCGAAGGCAGTTGTGCGGCCCGAGATATAGGAAAACCGACCGTTCGTCCGCAAGGGCGACGTGGATACGATAGATTAGAGTCAGCTCATATTCCTCATCACGCTCTACCCGAGATCTGAGATCTTTTCATAAAAAGGGAGAGTAGGGTTGGGATGAGGACACCGATCTGCCAGGATAAAGAATTTTTCGAGGAGGAAACTCAAGAGGCATGGCTCCACAAACACCGATCGACAGAGTCCGTAACATCGGAATCATGGCCCACATCGATGCGGGAAAAACCACCGTTACCGAGCGCATCCTGTATTTCACGGGCCGCAAGCACAAGATCGGCGAGGTCCACGATGGTGAAGCCACGATGGACTGGATGGTCCAGGAGCAGGAACGGGGGATCACCATCACCTCGGCTGCGACGACCTGTTTCTGGCGCGGTCATCGCATCAATGTCATCGACACCCCCGGTCACGTGGACTTCACTGCCGAGGTGGAGCGCTCGCTACGGGTGCTCGACGGTACGGTGATGTTGTTTTGCGCCGTAGGAGGCGTCCAACCGCAGGCCCGCACGGTCTGGCGCCAGTCGGAGAAGTATCGTGTTCCCCGCATTGCGTTCATCAACAAGATGGACCGGATCGGGGCCGACTTCGAGGGTGTGGTTCAGGAGATCCGTGACGAGCTGGGAGCCAACGCCGTGCCGGTTGTGATCCCCATCGGGAAAGAGACCGAGTTCGAAGGGATCATCGATCTCACCGACATGCAGGCCGTCTACTACGATCAGACCGACTCGGGTGTCGTCATCCGCGAAGAAGCGATTCCCGAGGCTCATCTGGCTCGTGCCCGCCAGGCCCAGGAGTTTCTCATCGAACGCATCAGTGAGCAGGACGACACCTTGATGGAGAAGTTCATCAACGGCGAGGTGCCCGAGCGTCATGAAGTCGTGCGGGCGCTGCGACAGGCGACGATCGAGAAGAAGCTCACCCCCGTCCTCTGCGGGGCGGCCTTCAAGAACAAGGTGGTGCGCCGCCTTCTCGACGCCATCGTCGACTACCTGCCCTCCCCGATCGACCTACCCCCCGTGATCGGCACGCGCCTGGAGTCGAACGCCGAGATCGTGCGTCACCCCCAGGATGATGCGCCCGTGGCGGCTTTGGCCTTCAAAGTCCAGAGCGACCGTCATCTCGGCAAGCTCACCTACATCAGGATCTACTCGGGGACGATCCGTGCCGGTGGTTTCGTCTACAACCCGCTCAAGCAGAAGAAACAACGGGTGGGCCTGCTTTTCGAGATGCACGCCAACAAGCGCCAGTCGGTCGAGGAGATGCACTCTGGCGATGTCGTGGCTGTCGTCGGCCTGGCCGATACAGCCACCGGCGACACGATCTGCAGCGAAGATTACCCGATCGTGCTCGAAGCCATCGATTTTCCGGCGCCCGTCATCGGGGTTGCGGTGAAGCCGGCCAATAGGGCTGATCGGGACAAACTGGGTAAAGCGCTTGCTGCGCTGGCCCAAGAGGACCCTACGTTTACCGTGGTGCGCAACCAGGAGACGAGTGAGGTTGTCATTTCAGGCATGGGTGAGCTCCATCTGGACATCATCCTGGATCGCTTGCGTCGCGAGTTCAACGTGGCTGTCGACTCCGGACGCCCGCAGGTGGCCTACAGGGAAACGATCATCGGTTCCGTGAAACACGAGCACAAACACGTGAAACAATCGGGTGGTCACGGCCAGTACGCACATATCGTCATCGAGGTCGAGCGTGGGGAGGCCGGTGCCGGACTGCAGTTCGAGAACAAGGTCTTCGGTGGGCGTATTCCCAAGGAGTACATTCCCGCGATCAGACGGGGCATCGTGGAAGCCATGAAGGAGGGGCCTTACGCCGGATATCCGATGGTCGACGTGAAGGTGACCGTCGTCGACGGATCGGCGCATGACGTCGATTCCTCGGAGCACGCTTTCCGGATCTGTGGCAGGCAAGGGTTTCGAGATGCCTGCAAGAAGGCCGGGCTCCATCTGCTCGAACCGGTCATGAGCGTGGAGGTGACCGCTCCGACCGAGTACACCGGCAGCCTGACGGGAAGCATCTGCGGCAAGCGCGGCAAGATCGTGAGCATGGAGGCCAAGAGCGATCTGAGCGTGCTCGGGGCGCGGGTGCCGCTGGCCGAGATGTTCGGGTACTCCACGGAGCTGCGAACCCTCACCAGCGGCCGCGGGGACTTTTCGATGCATTTCGATTGCTATGAGGCGATGCAGTTCTCGCTGGCCGAGGAGATCGTCGAGAAACGCCACGAGACCAGAAAGAGCGCTTGATAGAGTAGCCGGAGCTCCGCCAAGGGCGCCGGTGCCGGCGCCCTTGGCGCCTGGAAGACACGAGGACCAGAATCTACGCAGCAACTTTCCAGGGGGCTCTTCGTTACAACTTGCCGGCGGAGCGCAAACAGCCTGGAAAATAGGGTAGGGATGCGTCATTCCCAACGTCATAGAAGCCCGTTTTATCATCGCCTTCGAGCCGATGAGGGGAGTGCGGCGTGCTTCGAACTTGACTGCGAAGAGCGATTTTTCTATTCTCATCCTCTTCACCGAGGCCCGGAGAAGGCGGTGAAACCGTGCGATGGCTCCACGACGGCGGCAGTGCGCAGGCCGCCGTCGTCGAGCGCGCGGTACAGCGAGCGGGAGGGGATCTGCACCCGCGTGTTGTGAGAGTCGGGCATCGAACGACCGCAGGCGATGTGCCTGGCGCGCAGTTCTGTCCCGGCCATGCGCTGCGGACTGGAGTGATTCCTTTGCATTCGTTTTCCGAATTCAATGAACAGACAGCGCGGAAGAGCCTCGATCCGGGCGTGCTTAATCGATTTGGGCTCGCCGGCCTGCTCTTCGCCGGCCTCCTGCTTGCTGGTTGTGGAAAAACCCTACCCTCGGTTGTGTTCATCACCGTCGATACCCTGCGGGCCGATCATCTCGGTTGCTACGGTTAGTTCCGCGATACCTCTCCCGCCATCGACCGGCTGGCTGCCGAAGGCCTGCTCTTCGAGAACGCCGTGGCTCCCATGGCGACGACCCTGCCTTCACACGTCTCGCTCATGACCGGAACCTCGACGTTGCGGCACGGCATCAAGGGCAACCTCCACACCTTCCACGCGCCTTTCGTGAGCGGCGAGGGACTGCAGACAGCGGCGCAGATCTTCAAGCGCATGGGCTACACGACCGCCGCATTCGTGAGCGCCGCTCCCGTCAAGCGCGATACCGGTATTGCGGCCGGCTTCGACATTTTCGACGAACCGAAGGCCGCCGAGCGCCCGGGCGGTGTCACGACCAGGAAGCTGATGCAATCGCTCGATTCCGCCCCGAGCGGACCGCTCTTCCTTTGAGTGCACTACTTCGATCCCCACTTTCCCTACAATCCACCGCCGGCTTTCACGAACCGTTTCCAAACCGACGACGATCTCAAAGGCTTTCTGGCGGCCAAGCAGTTCGTTGATCCCGGGGAGCCTTCTGTTCTGCAGTGGAACAACAGCTACGACGGCGAGATCAGCTTCGTAGATTCCCAGGTGGAACGGCTGCTTGCGAAACTCAGGACGACCGGTTTCTACGACGAAAGCGCCGTCGTCTTCTTCTCCGATCACGGCGAAGGGCTGGGGCAGCACCAATGGGTGGGGCACGGCCATATCCACAACGAGCAGCTCTTTGTGCCGCTCATCATGAAGCTTCCTGCTGCGATCGGCCGCGCCGGCGAGCGCTGCCGGGGGATCGTGAGCCTCGTCGACATCCTGCCCACCCTGGCCGCGGCGCTGGACCTTCCGCTCGCCCCAGACAAGCGCGAGAACATCCGCTACGAAAGGGACCACATCCTCACCCAGAACGATGTCGAAGCCGAGGGACGCTTCGACGACATCGTAGCGTAAGGCGGCTGGTCGATGGACGGCCACCACCCCGCCGCGATCCGCCACCCCGGAGCCCCCACGATCTTTCATCCAGCGCCGTCACCCTACGGCATTCCCTACCGCCGCCTCTATTCGCGCAACGTCGAAAATCTCCTCTTTGCTGGCCGCAACATCTCGGCTTCGCACATGGCCATGAGCGCCACCCGTGTGATGGCCACCTGCGCGATCATGGGGCAGGCCGTAGGAATAGCTGCTGCGTTCGCTACGCAACATTCTCTGACACCGCGTGGTGTGTATCGTGAAAAGATCGCCACGCTACAGGAGCATCTGATGGATGACGACTGCTGCCTGCCGTGGCGAGTGCGGCCCGTCCATGAAGTGAGCCGCAAAGCACGCCTTTCCGCCTCCACCGGTAATCCTGAGGCGCTGCGTAACGGCATCGATCGTGCCCTCGGCGATCGGGAAAACGGCTGGTGGGGGGAGCCGGAAGGGTGGGTCGAGTACCGCTTCGACCAACCCCACGAGCTCTCGCCGGCGCGGATGATCTTCGACAGCTACCTGCCCTTTTGCGTTTGGATATTCGAGGAAAAGATGGTACGTCTCTGAATCATGATTCTGAGAATCATGATTCAGAGAAGGGTCGTGCGATGAAATTAGTAAATCGGGAAATGGAAGCAGCTCGGTTAGAACGTACAGCATCCTCCGGAACGAAGGAACTGGTCGTCCTCTTCGGTCGCAGGCGTCTTGGGAAAACCACCCTCTTGCGTAACTTTGCGCGCAAAAGGCCTTCACTCTTCTTTTCTTGTCCAATCGGTACGGCGTCCGATGCGCTACGGATATTCCATTCTCAAATGGCCGATGCCTTTGATCAGCCGCTTCTGCGACAGACACAGTTTTCCAACTGGCATGAGTGTCTCTCTTTCGCGTTCGAGGAGAGCGCAAAGAGTGGCAGCGCCCTGATTTTTGATGAATTTCCTTATCTGATGCGTAGCGTACCGGGAATCGATTCGATATTTCAACACCTTTGGGATAACCAGACAAAACCTATCTGGATCGCCCTCTGCGGTTCCCTTTTGTCCGTTATGCAGGATCGCGTCCTCGGAGCACGGGCACCATTGTATGGTCGAAGAACTGAACAGATGCAACTCAAGCCGATGACCTTCGGAGATGTCTCTCAATTCTATAAAAAACGCTCGTTTCAAGACAAGGCAAACTTGTACGCTTTCTTCGGAGGCGTTCCGGCATACGCCGAGCGAGCGGCAAAATTCGCTGATTTGCACGCTGCCGTACAAAACCTCGTACTCAACGAGGACGGTGTGCTCTATCAGGAACCGGAGTTTCTGGTTCGTGAAGAGCTGAGAGAACCGGGAACATACTTTTCCATACTTCATTCTCTCGCGTCCGGCTGCACCCGCCCGAACCAGATCGCTCAGGATGCTGGTATTCCCCACTCGGGAGTCAATAAATACCTCGATGTCTTGCGCCGGATGCAGTTGGCCGAAAGGATCGTCCCACTCACGGAAAAGAAACCGGAGCGATCCACCAAGGCACTCTATGTGATCGCAGACCATTTCCTCCGATTTTGGTTCCGATACGTTTATCCGAACCGATCGGTCATAGAATCAGGCAGCGCGAATCTCCTCTTCTCCAAGAAGATTCTCCCGGATCTAGATACTTTCATGGGCCCAGTATTCGAAGAAATGTGCCGTCAGGAAATCCGCAACAAGGGTGTTGATCTAGTCGGTTGGCAACCATTTAAGATCGGCAGGTACTGGGACTCCCGCGTCGAGATCGATGTCGTCGTCGAAGATGAGCCAGGACAACGCGTGGCATTCTTCGAGTGTAAATGGAGCCGCAAGATTCACGTCGAGAGGATTCTTTACAACCTCCGTAAAAAAGCAGATTCGATTGCGCAATACGCCGGTGTTCAAAAAGAATACTATGTCATGAGTCGCACAGCGAGCAAACACCCGTCACACATCCGATTTGGCCGATAGCCTCTTGTCCCTTTTCGATGGCACGTCTCGTATCCAACATATAAATTCACTGCTGTCCCCGATAACCGGGAAACCACCACCACAGGGATAGAAATCTCAATCCCCGTCGTCGATCTCGCGGTGTGCCAAGCCCTCTCTTCTTGCCCAAACTGAGCGATGAAATCGGCCGGAATGAGGTAAGATTCTGAGACTGAACCGCTTTAAATCGGAAGAGGAAGCACTCGCGACCGGTCCGAGCTCTCATTCTGGGCAAAAGCTCCCAAAACCCCGAACGTGGAGCATATTTTTTTCTCAACGGTCGTGACGGTTTCGTTGTTGATCTGGAGCAGCTCCTCGGCTCTGGCTATCAAGCGGCTGGGTGTCCTTCCGGTGGCGCGCGATCCTTCTTCGCAATGTGCCTGAGTATTTAGTCGATCACAGCCGACTCCGTTATCACGGAGACCACCCTCATTTCTGCGCCGCATCGAGAGCACGTTAAAGGCGCCCCCCC